>Ga0268284_1000364_pt1 | contig 32791 bp, 23 predicted proteins | sample saktaG_14_FD_190137 | JGI IMG/M metagenome (GOLD analysis project Ga0268284, IMG submission 190137) | Saline water microbial communities from Sakinaw Lake, British Columbia, Canada - sak_2013_06_06_40m | ecosystem: Environmental > Aquatic > Non-marine Saline and Alkaline > Saline ...
GGATGTCGTAAATGCTGATGTAGTCGCCGAAGACCGCCCGCGTGTTGGCATCCGTCTTCTCGATGGGCGTACCTGTAAATCCGATGAAGGTCGCGCCCGGCAAGGCATCCCGCATGTGACGGGCGAGACCGTCGATCAGATCATATTGGCTCCTGTGCGCCTCGTCCGCGATCACGATGATGTTCCTGCGGTCGCTCAGGCAGGGCATCCTGTAGCCCTTCTGCTCGGGCAGAAACTTCTGGATGGTGGTAAAGACCACGCCTCCCGATGCCACGGATAAAAGTCCGCGCAGATGCTCGCGGCCTTCAGCTTGCACGGGAGTCTGTCCGAGGATCTCGTGGCAGCGCTGGAACTGTCCGTAAAGTTGTTCGTCAAGGTCGTTGCGGTCCGTGAGCATCACGAGCGTCGGATTCTGCATTGAAGGATGACGCGCGATCTGGCCCGCATAGAAGAGCATCGACAGGCTCTTGCCAGAACCCTGCGTGTGCCATACCACACCCGCACGGCGGTCGCCTATTTCACCCTCTTGCATCCTGCCGCTCCAGTAAAGCCCGTCAGAACCTCTTGTGTCGCGTATCTGTGAAGCCGGGCACATGCCGCTTGCTCTCAGCGTCTCTTCGACTGCCGCGTTCACGGCATGGAACTGGTGATAGCCCGCCATGATCTTGCAGAGCGTCCCTGTGTCTTTGTCCTCCTCAAACGCGGTGAAGTGCTGAAGAAGGTCCAGAAAACGTTTCTGGTCAAAGACGCCGCGTATGAGCACTTCAAGTTCAAGTGCGGTCTTGGGCGCGTCGGTCTCGCCGTCAATCGTGCGCCAGACCTTGAACCACTCCTGTGATGCCGAGAGCGAGCCAATGCGGGCGCAGACGCCGTCGCTGACCACGAGCGCCGCATTGTAGGCGAGCAAAGCGGGAAGCTCAGCCTTGTAGGTCTGCACCTGCTCGTATGCACTCCAGACCGTCGCTGCTTCATCGCCTGCATTCTTGAGTTCAATCAGGCCCAGCGGAAGCCCGTTCAAAAAGACGACGATGTCTGGGCGGCGGTGGCTCTGCCCCTCGGTTACGGCAAACTGGTTTACGGCCAGCCAGTCGTTATTGGCTGGAAGGTCGAAATCCGCAAGCCTGACAGGGTCGCCGGCGATGGAGCCGTCCTTGCGCGGGTACTCGACCTCAACCCCGTCTCTAAGCATCCTATGGAAGGCGCGGTTGCTCTGGATAAGCGAGGGCGTGTGCATACGCAGCACCTTACGCACGGCATCGTCCAGCGCCTCTTCGGGCACTTCAGGATTCAGCCTTGTGACGGCAGTACGCAAACGGCGTTCCAGGACTACGTCGCTGAATGCGTTGCGCTCGGCCGCAGGCTCGCCTGGCGCCGTCTGCGGACCATAAGCCACCGCATAACCCAGTTCATTGAACCAGGTCATCGCGGCTTCTTCTAGCATGGATTCGGTTAGGTTCATGGGTCACTTGGAGGATTGCGGTTGCTTATCAAGGATTTTGTAGTCGTAATTAATGGGTTTAAACGTACCGAGACCAGTCCAAAGCATAAACACATAGGTCTCATGGGTTTTGCCATCTTTCATCTGTGAGCCCATACAGAATTCCATAGGAGTCTCGATATTAAAATTCAAATCGAATTCCTTATTTATGGCATCATAGCCGCCTGGGAAGTTAAACTTAGAAATATACCCCCACTTGAGGAGAGCACCGTAATAGACACGTCGCTCTTCTTCTGGTTTTGTTTTGTAGAACCCCAACATTTCATTAGCAGGTGTCATCTGATTAAGAAGAAAAAACAAAGCAGTTTTTGTGGCGTTAAAATATGGTTCGTTATGAAGGACAATCGCAGATTCAATTTTTTTCAATGCGTTACTGTAATCACCCTTGGACATAGATTCTTCCGCAGTAATTGAAAGCATAAAAGCAGTATTGAAGGGGATGTTAAATCGCGAAACTCTAAAGCAAGCATCAAGTTCTTGGGAGCGTGTTATTTCATACACAGCCAGATAGTTTGTGGCATACCTATAGGCATCAACAAATCGTTGTTCATTATATGCGTTACGGGCATTTAAAGCAGCAACTTGAAGTTTTTCTGGCTCACCTAAAACAGCTCCTCCGATTCTAACGCTTCCATCTGGTAAGAGTTTGATTTGGCTGGTCTTCTCGTTGATCTCTTCAATATCTCGTTTAACAGAGAGCAAGGCATCAGCCAGTTTTTTCATGGATTCAGTATCCATTGCCCCATATCGTTGATAAGCGACGGTCTTGAAAGGTGTCAACTCATTCTGAAGTTGTACAACTTGCGCACGAGAATCTGCAAGAACTCGCTCCATAGAGGCAACGCGTTCTTTCAACCTCTCGTTTTCTTTTACCGTCCCAGAACATGAAGAAATAGAGGTAACCACAGCAACAAGAACAATAGCTATCGCACCGATGAGAGCACCCATGACGGTTTTACTGTTTAGATTCTCTATGATAAATGATTTCATAAATTACCTACACTAGTGAAACAGCCCCCACTTAGTAACCGCGGCAACAATGTATCGCGCAAGGTTCCAAGGTTACGTGATTGCATACTTTTGGTAAAAATCATTGAGTCGAGATAGCGGGCTTTCATCTCAAATGCAATCATAACAGATTCTGGCGGTATGAGAATTTTCAATCCGCCTAAGGCATCTTTGTTAATGCACCCGAAAACGGTGCCCTCACCATCATAAACATCGAGTTGTTCTTTCAAACTAACCATCGCATATAACATAAAGGATGATTGCCCATTTTTACTCCTGATAGATGAAAGCCCTCGCCCAATACAACAAGCCTCGTTAGCCACGTTAATATCACCTACAGGGGCACGAACACTCATTAGAACGTCATTTGCTTGAGCCATGCGTTTAGGGTCTGTTGTAAACAAACGTCGAGTCGGATATCGCCAACCAAATTCTGCACGCCCTTGGTAAAAAACTATACCATTGCCATCTTCATTAAAGGTCTCGCCTTGGGGGGACTGGCCCATCGTGATAATAGCGACATCAGACAACTTCCCAACCCTCCACCCCTTCGGAATACGCCCAAGCGCTGAATCCTCGAACGATGAGGGGAAGAGCTTGGCGGTTGCAGCATCCATGCCCTCCGGCTTCCGGCCCTTGGCCTTTGCCCGCACAGGATCGAAATCAATGAGCCACGATTTGAACAACGCCCGCGCCATCTCCTCCAATGTCTTGCTCATGCGCTGGTTCAACTCGATCTGGTCGTCCAGCATTCCAAGGATATGCGCGATGCGCATCTGCACGGGGAGAGGTGGTACAAGGACTGCGAGCGCCCGAATGGTTGGCAGGTTCAGACGCTCAGCTACAGAGCCGTCACGGAAACCATGTATGTGGGCCGCCATTACAGGGGAGTTCAACCAGTAACGTAGATAGCGCGAATTTAGGCGCTGACTGTGAGGTCGCATGAGCACCATCCTCTGGCCTAAACAAACCCTAACATTAGAGGGCACCTCCGCAGCAATACCAAAATATGTCCCTTCTCTGCTATAAAGTAAATCGCCTGGTGCAGGAGTGACTCGTGATATTCTCTCAATATAGGTTCCCTCAGAAACATGCCCTGCTTGATCAACACGAAAAATACCTGTGATTATATCTTGGGTTCGAACAACATACGGGCCAAAGCTGGTTAGTGCTGGAGTGGAGTGGGGGCAATCGTAAACGCCATCGCATATGTCGTCGAGGCGAGACCAAGACCAGCCTTGTGGAAGATTGCCATATGCGGTCGGCAGATAAATCGGTTTAGAGTTATGTTTCCACTCACCCACCATAACCCAGCTCCTTAAGGTTTGCCTTGATGGCTTTTTCCAGTTTGGCGGATTCGATGAACTGGCTGTTAAGCTCCGTGACGAGGCGTTTCATCTTTTCAGCAAAGGGCTCGCCGTCGTCTTCGACCTCCTCAGCGCCGACATAACGGCCGGGCGTAAGCACAAACCCATGGCCTGTGATCTCTTCAAGCTTGGCGCTCTTGCAGAAGCCTGCCACATCCTCATATTTGCCGGTGCCGTCGCCGCGCCAGTTGTGGTAGGCGTCCACGACCTTGGCGATGTCATCATCGGTGAGTTCACGGTGGACGCGGTCAATAAGCGTCCCGAGTTTACGGGCATCAATGAACAGGGTCTCGCCTTTGCGGGTGCGCAGTCCTTTCTTGCCCTTCTTGACAGCCCCCTTGGTGCGGGTGAGGAACCACAGGCAGACCGGGATCTGCGTGGAGTAGAAGAGCTGTCCGGGCATAGCGACCATGCAGTCCACGAGGTCAGCCTCAATGATGGCCTTCCGGATCTCGCCTTCGCCGCTCTGGTTGGAGGACATGCTGCCGTTGGCCAGCACGAATCCAGCAGTGCCGTCCGGCGCCAGGTGGTGGATGAAGTGCTGCACCCAGGCGAAGTTGGCGTTGCCCTTGGGCGGCACGCCGAAGCGCCAGCGAGGATCGTCATCCTTGCGGAACCAGTCTGAGTCGTTGAATGGGGGATTGGCCAACACGTAGTCGGCCTTGAGATCCGGATGCAGGTCGCGGCGGAAGGTGTCCGCGTGTTCGACTCCGAGGTCAGCCTCGAAGCCGCGGATGGCGAGGTTCATCAAGGCCAGCCTGCGCGTCGTCGAATTGCTCTCCTGCCCGTAGACGCTGATGTCGCCCACCCTGCCGCCATGCGCTTCCACGAAGCGTTCAGACTGCACGAACATGCCGCCGCTGCCGCAGGCAGGATCATAGACCCGGCCCTTGTAGGGTGCCAGCATGCCCACAAGCGTGCGGACCACGCAGGAGGGCGTGTAGAACTGTCCGCCGTTCTTGCCTTCAGCTGAGGCGAACTGCGTGAGGAAGTATTCGTAAACGCGGCCTAAAATATCCTTGGAGCGGTTCTCCTTGTCGCCGAGGCCGATGGAGCCGATCAAGTCGATCAACTCGCCAAGGCGGTGCTTATCAAGCGAGGGGCGTGCGTACTCCTTGGGCAGCACACCCTTGAGGCGAGGGTTGTCGCGCTCGATGGCCGTCATGGCATCATCGACAATCTTGCCGACGGTCGCCTGTTTGGCACTGTTCTGCAGATAGCTCCAGCGGGCGGCGGGCGGCACCCAGAAGACGTTTTCGGCACGATACTCGTCAGCATCCTCCGCGCTGGACCCCTTGTAGTCGCCCTTGCCTTCCAGCAACTTCCCGCGCATTTCCTCGAAAGCGTCGCTGATGTACTTCAGGAAGACGAGCCCAAGCACCACGTGCTTGTATTCGGCGGCATCCATGTTGTTGCGGAGCTTGTCAGCGGTGAGCCAGAGCTTGGCTTCAAAACCGAGATTGGCGGCTGAGCCGTCAGCATTCTTCGTCTTCGTACGGGCCATTCAGAAATTCCTTTCGCGGCACCTGGCATAAAAGGCATGGCAGCGACATCATGCACATCGGACAAGTGTTGTTTTTACAATACCATTTCAATCCCTTGGATGAAAGTCAAAATGGCGTTCTAAAAGCAAAATGCATGAATTGAAGAGGTTATCACCTTTATACGTCAGACGCGTTGCGCAATGAAGTTTGGCTTGTTTGCGCGGGTTTATTCGAGTATCCTATTCTTTTTCTGGAGTATGATTATAGAAGTATACTGACAACGATATTGTGTAGCTTCGGCTGCTGTCCACTACGAAACGCCAAATTTCACGAAGATGCAGCGCTTAAAAGCACACCCCGATTGGGGCGTGCCGAAAGCGTTTTCTTCAAGGCATTGGCGTGCCTGTAGTGGGACGTGAGTAGGCACGTCCCATTTTTTTTGGCACGGATGCGTTGGGGAGATAGCCGGCCAGCGGCGAGGTACACGCGATCAAACGAAAGCGTGACTGTTATGCCGTTGTGTCTAAACGCAAAGGCGCGGGTCCGGTTTTCCGGACTGGCGTGCCGTACTGTCTTGGCAATTGCCCTGTTCTTCACCCTGGCCGCGTGCGGTGCGACAACGAATGTGCCTCCCGCCAAGACATGGACAGTCTTTTTCGGTGATTTGCACACCCACTGCGCCGCCTCGGACGGGAAGGGCTCTCCTGCGGAGGCCTATTCTTATGCCAGGGATGTCGCAAAGGTGGATTTTCTTGCGCTGACCGACCACAATAAGAAGAAGCTGGACCAGCATGACGTGGACGGCGTCATGGCAGCGGCTAAAGCCGGGCGGACAAAAGGCTTCGCCCCGCTTTTCGGCCAGGAGTTCTCGACCAACGAGAACGGCAACCACGTCAACGTCTACGGGATCGAAGAGCCCATACCCGAAACGCTTAACAGCGACTTCCGCGAGCTGTACAGGGACTGGCTGCCCGCCTACACGAACCGGCATCCCGGCAGTCTTGTCTTCTGCCAGTTCAACCATCCCCGCAGTAAGACCAAGGACTACGGGATTTCCAGTGTCGCGGTCAAAAACGTCCCGATTCAAAACTATGAAGGCGACTGGGGTGCCTTCGCCGCAGACGCGGACCGGTGGGTGAGGCTGATCTCTCTGGTGAACGGGCCAGCCGAAAAGACTGCCACCCCTCCGCACGGTTTACACAAGGACATACTCCCGGCAATGGTTAACACCTGGCTCTTCTACTTGGACAAGGGGATGCATCTGGCGCCTACAAGCAACCATGACACGCATGTAGAGAGCTGGGGCGACCTGAGCGAAGGCCGCACGGGAGTCTGGCTTGACGAGCCCCTGAGCCAGGGCGCGATGATGAAGGCACTCGACAAGGGCCGCTGCTTCGCCACCGAGGACAAGAACCTGAGCCTGTGGTTCGAGTTAGGAGGGGCTCCCATGGGTACGCAGTTGGCTGACATGGGAACCACTAACCTGCCCATCGTGGTCAAGGTCATTGACCGTGACGAGAGCGACAGCCGATACGAAGTCGAAGTTTACCGTGACATCATCGGCGACGGCGAAGTGGCCAAAATCCTCACGCGTGGAGAGGTCAGCGTCGGCGGCACGTACACGAATATGTTTCACCACAAGCGCGGGGAACGCGAACTCTGCCTTGTGCACATCAAACAGATCGGCACCGAAGACGACGCCTGGAGTGCCGCTGTGTACATCGGCGGACCGGATGCGGCGGATACAGGGATGACAAACAAGCAGGAAACAGTCTCCTCGCCAGTCAAAGAAGAAGTGGTTTCCGAAGATACTGCAACGGGGAAAAGTGAGATCGTTGTCGAGGGTGGCGTAAAATTCGTGAGCTCAAAGAATAGCAGCGTGTACCATTATCCGTCATGCCCTATAGCACAGAGGATCAAGACGGAGAACCTCCGAACTCACAATGAGCCGCCTGAAAAACTGACGCTCCACAAAGACTGTAAGCGGGAGTAGGGTCTTGCCCGTGCCTACATGGGCTTGCAAAGTACCCTGATCAACTGGCATCAAGAATGTCCGGCGGATGCTGTTAAGCCATGATCGGCACGCGAAGGTCGACATTCCGCAGCACAACGCCCCCTGCTGACTGTCCTTAAAAAAATGCCCAACCAAACCCCAACCACCGCCCAACCGCCCAACCTTTTGCCGATAACAGGCAGGTAATAGAACGAGCATTGCCCTTGCCAGCATTGCCCGGAATCCATTTCTGGGTATTCAAATATGCGCGTTTTTAGGCAATCCCCAACCATTGCCCAACCAATACCAACCCGAGAAAAATGAAAAAGGCATAAAACGCATACTAGCCAATAGAATCAATGGTTTCGTGAATTTGCCCAACTTAAAAAGGTTGGGTGAGAAGTTGGGGTTTTGACCCCCGAAATTCCCAGTATTTCAGGGTGTTAGGGGAAAACCAAAAGGAGGGTCCAGAAAATCAAAAACCCTTGTAAATCAACGACTTACAAGGGTCTAAAATGGTAGCGGGAGCTGGATTTGAACCAACGACCTTCAGGTTATGAGCCTGACGAGCTACCAGGCTGCTCCATCCCGCAATCTGGATTTATGGCGCGCCTCGCAGGAGTTGAACCTGCAACCTTCTGATCCGTAGTCAGATGCTCTATCCAATTGAGCTAGAGGCGCACGAAAGAGCCCATACATTAGCAAACATGACCTAACAAAGGCAAGTCCATTTTCATAAAACCAGATATTATTTTCGCCTCTCTCGTTTGGACACCCTGGTGTGCATCACTCGATTGCACAGATTAGATGAAGGAATGAAGATATATGATGCGTGTGGGATTGCTTTTAGCACCTAATTGTTTTAAAATATGAGAAATATTCGTATGAAAGGAATTGTGACATGATCAGAAAGACACTCGTATTTGGTTTCGTGTGTGCATCACTGTTGATGATGCAGGTGCAGGCGCAAGAATCTGGCGCGATAGCTCCCCCTGCAAATCCGACGACAAAGGAATTGAACGATATGCTGGCCTTGCGTGCAAAACTCATGATTGAAGCGCACAGAATCGAAGCGGACATTAATAAGGCCGCCAACGATCCAGCCATCACATCCCCTGAAATTGAAAAGTTGCGGAAAAAGGTTGAAGACCTCCAGAACGAGATTATTAAAGCTTATAGCTCAATCCGCGAAGAAATCGAGAAGCGTCCGGAAATCAAAGAGAAGCGTAAACTGATTTCTGAAAAAGAAAAACAAATTGAAGAACTGAACCAGAAGATCGATGAACCGACCGTTAAAAAAACGTAAGGAGTGTTTTCATGGCACAGGCCAAAGCCAAAAAAAAATCACCGGTGAAAAAAAAGTCTGCGGCGAAAGAAGAATCACTGGGTGAAATAGAATCCCTGGTGAAGAAAGAATCCGTAGTGAAGAACGCATCACCGGTGAAAAAAGAGAGACGTCCCCGTATTCTGATTGTCACGCCAGAAATCACCTATCTGCCAACCGGCATGGGAAACATGGCTGACAAGCTGACAGCAAAAGCGGGTGGGTTAGCGGATGTGTCGGCATCACTCGTGGCGGCGTTATTTGACCTCGGCGCGGACGTCCACGTCGCACTGCCGCATTACCGGCGCATGTTCCATGTCGATGTCGGTCAGCTCATCAACGACGAATTGCGTGTGTATAAGAGCCGTCTGCCGGATTCACGCATCCACTTGGCAGAAGATCGCTGCTTTTATTATCGCGACACGGTCTATAGCAATTCGCAAGAGGAAAACCCGAAACTTGCTTTGGCATTTACCCGTGAGATCGTCAACAATATCATCCCCACCGTGCAGCCCGACCTGATTCACTGCAATGACTGGATGACGGGGCTCATACCCGCTGCTGCGCGGCGCATGGGCATTCCCTGCCTCTTCACTGTACATAACATCCATACGCACGATTTGTCACTCGCTCGAATTGAAGACGCCGGCATTGATGCGGCTGAATTTTGGGGCAACCTCTATTTCAAGCGCCCTCCGTTGAATTACGAAGAATCGCGCAGCACCAACTTTGTCGACATGCAGGCGAGTGGCGTGTTTGCGTCCCACTTCATCAACACCGTCAGTCCGACCTTCCTCCAGGAAATTGTCAATGGATGGCACGATTTCATACCTCGCGAACTCCGTCAGGAAATCCGCAACAAGTTCAAGGCCGGCTGCGCAGCGGGTATTCTCAATGCACCGGATGTGTCGGACAATCCAGAAACAGATCCGCTGATTAAGATGAAGTATACGGCTGAAAATCACCGAGAAGCCAAACGCATCAACAAAATGTCTTTTCAGAGAAAGATGGGGCTTGAAGAAAATCCGGACGTACCCATCTTCTTCTGGCCATCCCGCCTGGATCCTGCACAGAAGGGACCTCAGTTGCTCACCCAAATTCTTTTCCGGTTTTTCTCTCGTTATTGGAAAGAGCGTGTCCAGGTCGCGGTTGTTGCAAATGGTGTGTATCAAAAGGCGTTCTATGAGATTCTTAAGCAGCATGAACTCTATGGTCGTTTAGCGATCTGCGATTTCAACCAAGGGATGTCAAAACTAGGCTTTGCAGCTTCGGACTTCATCTTGGTGCCCTCTTTGTTCGAACCCTGCGGACTTCCTCAGATGGTGGGTCAGCTTTACGGCTCGCTCCCGATTGTGCACGATACGGGAGGGCTGCATGACACGGTCGAGCATCTGGACATCCCCCACAATACCGGCAACGGCTTCTCGTTCAAGATTTATGACAGCCGTGGACTTGAATGGGCGATGGATCAGGCCATGGCATTCTATAAGCGTCCGTCCGATGAACGTGAGCGCCAGATTCAGCGCGTCATGACCGAAGGGAAAAAGCGTTTCACCCATGATGCCTGCGCGCAAAGGTATATTGGAATTTACGAAAAAATGTTGGACCGTCCGCTCGTCAAGGCGGTTGAAGACCATGCGGAGAAGGTACCCATCGAGCTCTAAACACAGAACCGCGCAGGAGACTTTACATGTCCACGCAAGCGATACGTGCCCATTTGTTAGATGACCCTTATCTTGAGCCCTATCGTGAGATCATTGCGCGGCGTGTAGCAGGTGCCTCGAAGCGTGCTGCGGAACTTGCGAAGGGGCCTGGCGCCTTATCCGAGTTTGCATGTGCACATGAATACTATGGGTTGCATAAGACCGCCGAGGGCTGGATCTTCAGGGAATGGGCGCCAAATGCCATTGCCATTTGGTTGGTGGGCGACTTCACGGGTTGGTTTAAAGACGATAAATACCTTTTAACGCGCATCGGAAGTACCGGACAATGGGAGATACGCCTGCCACGCGAAGCCATGCATCACGGACAATATTATAGACTTGAAATGGCCTGGAATGGTGGATGCGGGGAACGTCTTCCTGCTTATGCTCGTCGTGTTGTTCAAAATCCAGAAACACATCTTTTTGCGGCTCAAGTCTGGGATCCGCCAACGCCTTACATTTGGAAAAACAGTGCGTTTACTGTCCCCAAACGCAGCCCGCTCATTTATGAAGCCCATATTGGAATGGCGCAGGAGAAGGATGGCGTTGGAACGTATGATGAATTCCGAATTTCTATCCTTCCTCGTATTGTCAAGGCGGGTTACAACACGATCCAACTGATGGCCATCATGGAGCATCCCTATTATGGCTCCTTCGGTTATCATGTTTCAAGTTTCTTTGCCGCCTCCTCCCGTTTTGGAACGCCCGAGGAGCTCAAAGCCCTTATTGATGCTGCCCATGGCGAGGGGATAACCGTGATCATGGACATTGTCCATTCACACTCTGTCAAGAATGAGCGCGACGGGCTCTCCTCGTTTGACGGCACCCCTCACCAATACTTCCATGGCGGCTTACGCGGCTGGCACGAAGCGTGGGATTCACGTTGTTTTGATTACAGCAAAATTGATGTGTTGCATTTTCTCTTATCAAACTGTCGCTATTGGCTCGACGAATTTCATTTTGATGGATACCGGTTTGACGGCATCACCAGCATGCTTTACCTGCATCATGGCCTCGGTGTTGACTTTGTCGATTACAGTCAATACTTTGATGCGACAGTTGACGAACACGCATGGACGTATTGTAATCTCGCCAATCGTGTCATCCATGAGATTCGTCCTGACGCGATCACGATCGCCGAAGATGTCAGTGGTATGCCGGGGATCGCCGCCCCCGTTGAAGATTTCGGTTCCGGCTTCGACTTTCGAATGGCCATGGGGGTTCCGGAATGCTGGTTCCGCCTGGTGCGTGATATTCGGGACGAAGACTGGAGCGTCGGGTATCTGTGGCACGAACTGACCAATCGTCGCGCAGAAGAACAAACCGTCAATTATGTTGAAAGCCATGATCAAGCACTGGTCGGGGGAAAGACCTTCTTCTTCCAGCTTGTGGATTCTGACATCTACGCATCCATGGCACGCTCCAATCAAAATCTGAGAACGGAACGGGGTATCGCACTTCATAAACTGGCTCGTCTTGCTACTCTGGCAACCTCCGGGCATGCCTACTTGAACTTTATGGGAAATGAATTCGGACATCCCGAATGGATTGACTTTCCGAGAGAAGGCAACAATTTCTCGTATCACTATGCGCGCCGTCAATGGTCGCTTCGGGACAATACGGATCTTCTCTATTGGTGTCTGGGAGAATTTGACGAAAGCCTGTTACGCGTGATCAACAAAACAGCGGCTCTTGAAAAAACACGTGCCCGCCGCCTCTACACATCTGACAGCGATAAAATCATGGCGTTCGAAAGAGGCGAACTGATTTTCATCTTCAACTTCCATAGCACAAAGTCCGTCACCGATTATCCAATTCTCGTTCCGCCAGGCACCTCTTATACGATCGCCTTAGATACCGATGAGGATCGATTCGGGGGACAAAACAGAATTGACGGGGATCAGACATTCGACTTGCTGCCGGAGATGCGCGGCTATGAACGGGTATACGTCATCAAGATCTACCTCCCCTGCCGTACCGCCATCGTGCTCAAGCGCGTGGATGCGTAAATTATTTCTGTTCAACTTGTTCTTCTGCGGCGTGACGCAATTGGGACATTTGGTGTTCCCTGAACACATCACGACAGAGCAGGAATATCATGAGCGTGATCAACAGTGTAGCACATCCCGTGACAAGCGTTGAAACAACTTTCGGATGGGGTTTGCGGCGTGTGATGATTTCATACATGGAGAACATCACATGGCCACCATCCAAGACAGGCAAGGGCAATAAATTCAAAATGGCGAGGTTGATGCAGATCATCCGAAGGAATCCAAGCGCATCCATCATGCCGCCTTGGACAGTCTGGTAAAGCTGAATGACGATCATTGCAGGGCCGCCTAGGCTATTCGCGACAGCCGCACGCTCCCCTTTCTGCTTGGGACTCACCAAAGCGCGCAAGACACGAACAACGGACATGGTATCCCACTTAAGCTGGTCAATCGGATTACTAAACATCATCCATGGCTTTGCACTGTCATCCGTAAACTGAACACCCAACAACATTTGATTTAAGTCCTTGTCATAACGGGGTGTCATGCGGAGCGTCAGAATCTCTTTTCCACGACGCACGCCAATATCGACTGGTGCAGCGCCATTCTTGCGGATTAACTCTTTAAAGTGAGAAACGCCCCACGCAGGAACACCCGCAACAGAAAGCAACAAATCGCCCGGCATAAGTTTCGCCTCTTCCGCAGGGAATCCAGCCATGACGCGGCCAACCATACACGGCGACTCAGGATAGACACCCTCCAGCATCTGAATACCAAAGATCTCATTCTTTGTGAACGGAATATCCAATGTGATCTTTTGTCCTGCACGATCCATCTTAAAGGTGGCTTTGCCTGAATTCCCAGCGAGCACATTTTCGACCATCATCCCCATCCATGTATCCACCTTTTCTCCATTAACTTCCAAAATGCGATCACCTGCACGCAGTCCCGCCTTCCAGGCTTCAGATGTTTCGATCACAGTTCCCACGCATGTATCGACAACCCCTGTCCGAGCTGCTGGTATCCAATAAATGATAAACGCAAGGAGAACCGCCAGCACAACATTTCCAAAGGGTCCTGCGACTGCTACGATGATACGTTTCCAAGCCGCGATGTCGGGCAACTCCTGTTCATCCGCTTGCTTGTCGTCAGCCTGCTCTTTATTATCGTCTGAGGACCCTTGAATTTTCTCCATGCCTGATGGATCAAGCTGGGGCAATGCCACATAGCCCCCCAAGGGAATACAGCCAATCTTATACTCGACCCCATTAATTTTACGCTTCCAGAGGGCTGGCCCAAAGCCAATCGAGAAGGTGTCAATTTTAAGACCAAACCACTTTGCTGCCAAAAAATGGCCCAACTCATGAATGAAAATGGCCAAGCTAAACAAGAGAGCCACAGCGAGTCCGGCCAAAACTTTATATCCAATGCTCAACAAGAGGGCCACGGCTTTTCCAGCCAAAACTTTATACCCAATAGCAGCTATCACGAAATAACCTCCTTTGCCAAGCGTCGCGCCCAGGCATCAACCTCAATAATTTGTTCTAACTCTGAACCGTCACATACGTCATGCTTCGACATGACAGCCTCGATGGTCCTCCATATTCCGACAAACGAAATACGGCCCTCCAAAAAAGCAGTTACCGCCACTTCATCAGCAGCATTCACAACCGCCGGCATCGTACCGCCCACGGCAGCAGCCTCGCGAATTAAACGCAAACACGGGAACCGGTCGACATCCGTCTTCTGAAACGTCAATTGGCCGACCTGCGTCAAGTCGAGCTTCGGCATATCGACAGCCCTCCGTTCCGGCCAGGTCAACGCATATTGAATCGCAAAGCGCATATCCGGCACTGACAAATGCGCAATCGTAGCTCCGTCGACAAAGGTGACCAGTGAATGCACAATACTCTCCGGATGAACGACCACGTCAACATGCGTAACTGGAACATCAAAAAGCCAGCGGGCTTCGAGAATCTCAAGTCCTTTATTCATCATCGTTGCTGAATCAATCGTGACCTTCGGGCCCATGGACCAGCGGGGATGCTTCAATGCGGCATCCGGAGTCACCCGTTCAAAATCAATTTCAGGCTGTTTTGAAAAGGGTCCGCCCGACGCTGTCAGAACCAGTTTTGCAATCTGCTCTTCCGCAGGTGCCTGGCCATCGCCTTCGAGTCGTACACAGGCAACATTTTTCGTCACAGACTGCAAACATTGGAAAAGCGCACTATGTTCACTGTCTATCGGCAGGAGTCGAACACGCTTCTCTGCTCGTTTACGCATGACCAACTCTCCTGCGGAAACAAGGACTTCCTTCGTCGCTAACGCAACGTCATGGCCAGCGTCCATGGCCGACAACACAGGTTTTAAGCCTGCCAGGCCAACAACCGAACAGACAACACAATCCACACCAGGCCATGCAGCAAGCGTCTCAACGCCTTGGGGACCAGCCAGTACACGAATACCATGCGGTCGCGCCAACGTCTCCGCCTCACGCGCAAGCGTTTCATCTTCAACGGCTACGACTCGCACATCAAATTGCAACGCCTGATCAATCAAGCGCGCAATTTTTGTCCGTGTCGCAAGCCCGACGACACGTATTTCATTCGGCAACGCTTCTGCAATGCGCAACGCGTTTTCGCCGATGGATCCCGTACTGCCGAGTATGACAATTGACTTCATTACATCACTTTAAATAAAAAATAAAAGATCGCAGGCGTGAAAATCAAACTGTCAACGGTATCCAGCAATCCGCCAATCCCGTGGAAGACCCCGCCTGAATCTTTCATTTCCGCACCGCGCTTAAACATCGATTCAATCAAATCCCCCACCACCCCCACACCGCCGAGCACCACGCCCATCCCAACAGCGCCGATCAGGTGTTTGAGGGTGTATTCAGGATGCATAAAGTAACAGAATAAAGCACTCACGAGACCTGCGAAGAAAAGTCCACCGATCAAGCCTTCCCACGACTTATTGGGTGAAATACGCGGGAACATCTTATGCTTGCCAAAGGGGATTCCGATCGCATACCCCCCCACATCCGTCACCTTTGTAATGAGGACGACATAGAGCACCGCATAAAACCCTTCCGAGGTTAATGTAAACGGCTGAAGAGTCCCGCCCTGTGCGATGCGAAGGAAAAACGAAAGCATAAACGGCAGATAGATGAAGCTCAAGACTGCAAACGCGGCACTTTCAAGCGGCTTCTTGACCTGCGGATCAAACAATAAGCGTGCGAATAAGAAAAAAACAACGAGCGACGCCATCACAAACGAGGTGGTCGGGTAGGCAAAGCAATATACCAAATAAGCCACCGCCGCAAAAGCACCACTCCACCGGCACGTATCGATCCCACGCGATTCAATCATCTTTGAAAATTCAAAGTGACACAGGAGAATCGCCGCGACCAACGCACCAAAGGAAAGCCACGCATGCTGGGAAATAATCACACAGAACCAAAACGCTGAGAGGCAAACACCTGTAATGACACGACGACCTATCGGATTCATACGTTTGACTCCTTCTTCACGCCGCCATAACGTCTGTCACGTGCCGCAAAAGCTTCCAAGGCTGCTTTGAAATCCGCCGCGCTAAAATCAGGCCATAAGACCGGTGTAAAATAAAACTCACTATAGGCACATTGCCACAACAAGAAATTGCTGAGGCGAAACTCGCCGCTCGTCCGAACAATCAAATCCGGATCCGGTACATCCGGTGCATCCAAATGGGATGAAATGCGTGATTCAGTGATTTCTGTTGCCTCATATTTTCCTAAACGAACGTCTTCTGCAATTTTTCGGATTGCACGCGTCAGTTCATTGCGGCCACTATAACTGAGGGCAATAATCACCTGCTGCTCAAAGCACTTCGTCCGTTCTTCCACGCGTTCAAGTGCAGTTTGGAGTTCGGACGATAAATCAGCACGGTTCCCGATAATTCGGAGGCGCACATTTCGCTCAATCAAGTCGGATTCATATCGGCTGATAAAGCTGGCAAGAAGATTCATGAGCCCGGCGACTTCGTCAGGAGGGCGCGCCCAGTTTTCAGTACTGAAGGCATAGAGGGTCAGATAGCGGACGCCAGCATCGCGGCAAAATTCCATCACGCGCCGAACGGTTTCCGCTCCAGCTTCATGGCCAGCCAAACGCGGCTTGCCAAACTTCTTTGCCCAACGGCCATTACCGTCCATAATCATGGCAATATGCTGGGGTACTTTATGAACGTCGTAACTCATTGGAGATGCTTATTAGATACCCAGTCGCAGCGTTGTCTCCCGAGCAGGGCCAACCGACAAAATGCCCAAACGTGCGCCACTCAATGCTACGAGACGTTCCACATAAGCTTTTGCCTTCAGCGGCAAATCTTCGTAACGCGTTGTTTTACTCGTATCGGTCATCCATCCTGGCATCTCCTCGTAAACAGGCGTACAACGCTCAAGCGCACGTAAATCCGCCGGGAATGTTTCATAGATATGACCGTCGTCACGGCGATACGCTACACAAATCTTGACCACAGGCGTTTCATCTAGCACATCCAGCTTGGTCATTGCCCAGAAATCAACACCATTGACCATGGCTGAATAACGTGCAACAACCGCGTCAAACCAGCCGCAGCGGCGAGGACGCCCAGTCGTAGCACCAAATTCGCCACCCTTCTGACGCAGATGCTCCCCTGTCGCATCAAGAAGCTCCGTCGGGAGGGGGCCTGAGCCCACACGCGTGGTATAGCATTTGATGACGCCGACCACGCGATCAATACGACGCGGAGAAAGTCCGGAACCCGCACATGCTCCGCCCGCAGTCGGACTTGAAGAGGTCACAAACGGATAGGTTCCAAAGTCGATATCCAACATCGTCCCTTGCGCACCTTCGAGCAAAATGCTCTTCCCTGCGCGGTCTGCAGTGTTGAGAAATAAAACAGTGTCCGTGATATAGGGGCTCAAAATTTCGACAGCTTTGGCATATTCACAGACAAGTTCTTCAACATCTAATAGCTCAGCGCCCCACTTGGCCAACCGCACATTTGTGGCTTCGGCTGTCTCACGTACGCGGACGAGGAAGTCCGAACTCAACAAATCCCCCACTCGAAATCCCAGGCGAGCCATCTTTGCGCTATAGGCTGGCCCAATTCCACGCCCCGTTGTGCCAATCTTCTGAGTGCTCGAACGGCGGGCTTCATCAGCCTTGTCCAGCGCACGATGCCACTGCATGACCATGTGTGTACGATCACTAATGAAAAGTCGGCCATCAGGATTAATGCCATAGCCACGTAGCATCTCCATTTCCTTGATCAGGTCGAAGGGATCCATCACTACGCCATTGGCGATGACACATTGCTTGCCTTCATGGAGAATTCCGGACGGAATCAGATGTAACACATACTTTTTACCCTCTGCAATCACCGTGTGGCCAGCATTGCTACCCCCTTGGTAACGTACAATCACATCCGCTTGGGAAGTCAGGACATCGATCACCTTGCCCTTACCCTCATCGCCCCACTGCGCCCCCATCAAAATGGTATTCGGCATTTTACTTTCTCCTACCTGAATTAGCAAATAACTTATAATGACAAAATGCGAAGTATACCTTAAAAACCTGCCTTGAGCAATCGTAATTGTATCGCACATAAAATCCAACGGGCGGCCTTGATCGTGATTGCAATGCCCATGGAGACCTGATAAATTCATTCCACGCTAAGACACCTTAGTTTCAACGAGGAGCTTCATTATGAGTATGACAAGACCCCCCTGTGTTCTGACATGGATCATCGCATTGGCCACGAGCGCATCAATGCTCTATGCCGATGAAGGCATGTGGCTGTATACCGACGCCCCGCGTGCGCAACTCAAAACGAAATACGGGTTCGAACCTGACGATGTCTGGCTTGAACATGTGCGCAAAGCCTCGGTGCGATTCAACAGCGGAGGATCTGGTTCGTTTGTGTCCGAGGACGGTCTGGTCCTCTCCAATCATCATGTGGGTGCCGACAGCCTCCATAAGTTCGGCGATGAAAAGCATAATTATTATCGCGACGGTTTCTTCGCCAAGACTCGCGGCGAGGAAAAGAAATGTTTAGACCTTGAACTCAATGTGCTGATGGAAATCGAGGATGTCACGGCCCGCGTGAATGCTGCTGTCCTGCCCGGACAAACGCCTGAGCAGTCCTTCACAGCCCGTCGCTCGGCAAAGGCAGCCATTGAAAAAGAATCCCTTGAAAAGACTGGCCTGCGTAGCGATGTGGTGACGCTCTATCAGGGGGGACGCTACCACCTCTACCGGTTCAAAAAATACACCGATGTGCGTCTGGTATTCGCCCCCGAGCAGCAGATCGCCTTCTTTGGTGGTGATCCCGACAATTTTGAATATCCTCGGTTCGATCTGGACATCTGCTTCTTCCGTGTCTACGAGAACGACCGCCCTGTCAAGGTCCAGCACTTTTTAAAGTTCAGCGCAGCAGGAGCCGCTGAAAATGAGCTGGTCTTTGTCTCGGGACATCCCGGTAACACGTCAAGGTCGCTGACCATGGATGAGTTGACTTACCTGCGGGATCAGCGGTATCCGTATTACTTGAACCTGTCGCATCAGCTTGAGGTGATGCTGATTTCCTATAGCGGACGCAGTGAGGAAAACGCCCGACGGGCAAAGGAGATGCTGTTCGGTGTGCAAAACAGCCGCAAGGCCGTCGAGGGAAAACTAGCCGGGATGCTCGACCCACAGACCATGGCGAAAAAACAGGCGGATGAAACGCGCCTGCGTCAGGCCGTGGCTGCAAAACCGGAGCTGAAGGAGACTCTGGCCGCGTGGGATACAGTTGCGGCCGCGCAAAAGATCATCGCCGAGAACGCGCGTTTGAACAGCCTGCTTGAAGGCGGTCAAGGGTTCGACAGTACGTTGTTTAAGATTGCTCGGACCTTGCTGCGATCCGCAGAAGAAAAATCAAAACCCAATGGTGACCGACTCCGCGAGTTTCGCGATTCCAATCGCGAGTCGCTTGAGCTGGAGCTCTTTTCCGATGAGCCGCTATATGACGACTTTGAACAGCTCAAGCTGGGGCAGTCGCTGACGTGGCTGGCGGGTAATCTAGGGTTCGCTCATCCGATGGTGCAGCAGGTACTGGCAGGAAAATCCCCGCGTGACCGCGCCACAGAGCTGGTGCTGAAGTCCGGTCTTAAAAACGTAGCCTTGCGGCGCAAGCTGTATGCCGGTACACCGCAGGAGGTTTTGGCATCACGTGACCCGATGATCGAACTGGCTCAGATGCTGGATCACGATGCGCGTGCCGTGAGAAAAATTCTTGAAACGCAGGATGAAGTGAAGCAGCAGGCGTATGCAAAAATCGCCGGGGCGCGCTTTGCGCTTGAAGGTACCGGCATGTATCCAGACGCGACCTTCACCCTCCGGCTCGCGTATGGAGTAGTCAAAGGCTATGAGCAAGAAGGCCAGAAGATCCCCTTCCAAACCACCTTCGCCGGACTTTATGAGCGGTCAAAAGCGCATCAGAACCAGCCGCCGTTTAATCTGCCGGAGCGATGGATCAACCGGAAGTCCACATTGGAAATGGACACGCCTTTCAATTTCGTTTCAACAGCAGATATCATCGGCGGCAACTCTGGCAGCCCCGTGCTCAATAAAAACGGCGAGTTTGTGGGCATTATCTTTGACGGCAATATTCAGTCATTGATCCTGGATGTCATCTACACCGAGGCGCAGGCGCGCGCCGTGTCAGTCCATTCGTGCGCGATCCTTGAATCCCTGAAGAAGGTTTATGATGCTGGTTCACTGGCGAACGAATTGCTGGGCAAAGATTAAGCGGGGTTGCCTATAACTTCAACTGGAATGTTGGAATATGGGAATGATGGGCAGACGGAATACCGGCTTTTGGAGGGCCACGCTTTGTCATGGCCGGACGCGACAGAGCGCGTCCCTCCAGGTTTGCCTACGGAACACACGGAAAAAATGAGATGGCGTGGACTTTTTGGAAGGTGGAAGCGGCGTCTCGCCGCTTCCACTTTACATGAGCAAAACGATCTCTGGGCACGTAACGCAAGGCAAAAGACATCTTTGGAGTACGGCGGGATCTATGAGACCGCCGAACGCCTGACAAGGCGTTCGGCTATAGTTGCTTAGAGCTGTCGAAACTCTCAGTTTCAAGTTTCCAGTTTCAGATCTCCCGTCATCCCACTCGTCTCAGCTCATCCAGCATGGCGCGATAATTTTCGGGTTTGACGCCTCGGTGAATCGTGTTGCTAGAGGAGATGATTAAGCCTGACGGACCGGCATCGGCAATAGCTTGTCGGACTTCACTTTTGACCTCTTCCGGTGTTCCGGTGCAAAGCGTCTTGACGCAGTCGATATTGCCCTTGAGCGCAATACGGTTGCCATATTTTGCTTTCATGTCGCGCATGGTCAACCCTGCGCCAGGGTCTATCGGATCAAGGCAGTCAATGCCGGCGTCAATCCACATCTCCACAAGCGGACGCACGTCGCCGTCGCAATGTTTCACCGTCAAGCAGCCCAGCGCTTTATAGCCTTGTATAACCTTTCGAAAGGACGGCAAGATCACCTCGCGATAGGTCTCATCCGGAAAGAGCGGTCCAGCATTCATCGCCACATCATCGGTTGTTGCAATGATCTTAATCCCAAACCGCTTGACTGCTTCCGCCGCAAGTGCCAGATTGAATTCGACAATCCGATCTAAGAACTCCTGGGTTGCTTGCGGCTCCAACATCGGCGCCATCAAGGCCTCCTCATAGCCTAGCAGATCACGCAGATCCGAAAAGCCGTCGCGCAGATTCCAAATAATCGCCCGTGAGTCGCCAAAACGCTCCAGGGCCTTGCGGAGTGTTGCATAACGATGATCCGCCTGTACATCCGGAAATTTAAAATCGCGATGCTGGGTGATATCGGTCATAGGTTGTGCGATCACAGCCGGAATACAGTCCCCTGTAAGCTGACGGCGATTCCCCCACTCGTCCTCAAAGGTCTTATCGTCCAAAAAACTCTTTTGATAATCGGGACGGATATTGATGCCGTCGAGATCCAGTCGCTCGACAATATCCATCGCATCGGCTGATCCCGTGAGCGCCTTGCCAACACTTGGGTCAATAAACCATTCAAACGTTGGAATCCGGCCGGGTATTCCACGCTTAATTGCAGTACACATTCTCTCAGTAGCTGTCATATTAAGTTTCTCTCCACTCAGCCAAAGCGGTATACACCGGCTTTAAAGTCGTTGCCAATCCTTGATAAACACTAATGAGTGGCGCATAGCGTGCATGATTGGCTTCGTTTGGATGCAAGACTCGGGTCTCCCCCTTGACACGTTCAACTGCAGAATCTAAATCCGTCCAGAATCCGGTTGCAACCCCCGCTAGCAGTGCCGCACCCAAGGGCGATGTATCCTGGATATTTGAAACTTCAACATCGACGCCAGAAATATCTGCTTTGTTTTGCAACCAGAAGACGTTACGCGTGGCGCCACCGGACGCGATGATACGGTCAAAGCGCGTATGCATCCCTCGTTCCATGGTTTGCAATATATGCAAAAACTGCTGATTTAGCCCCTCCAGTACCGCACGGAAGACCTCAGATTTACGGGTTGTATTCAGTAAACCAATGAATGCGCCCGTAGCGGTCGGATCATTCACGGGACATGTTGCAGTGGATAAATAGGGCAGAAAAAGAAGTCCTCCTGCACCGGGTTTTGTTTCACGCTCGCACCGCTCAATCACGTCCTCCCACGAGCATTGATCATCGCCTGTCAATTCGCGACACCAGGTCAGCGCAGAGGCCGAGGGCGCACCGCCCCATACCGCAGTCCGGTTCGGGACGACATGTGCCTGTACGCACACCCCTGAACGACCCAAAGCCACATCGCACGGTGCATCGGCGACTGTCGCAATCAGATTTTCCCAGCTTCCCATCACGTTTGATACCACACCTGGACGATGTGCGCCAACAGGCAGTGTGCCACAGAGATGATCTTGCCCTCCAAGAATGACAGCCGTTCCCTGGGCTAAGCCAGTCAAGTACGACGCGTTCGCAGTAATCTCGCCAAGCCTCGTACCAGACGCCTTGACATCCGGGAGCAGTCGCCGTGGAATTTCTGAGCGCGTCACCAGTTCATCAGACCATTGACGCGTCCGCTGGTCCAGCAACAACATGCAGGTGGCCATGCTCGGGTCTGTTGCCATCACACCGCATAACTTGCAGTTGACAAAGTCTTCAATCAGCAACCATTTTTGTGCACGCGCCAGAATGGCTGGTTCATGCTCCATCATCCAGCGCACGCGCATGACACCGGTCATGGCCCACGGAGGGAATCCAGCGATGGAGAATGTCTTGTCCGCACCAATGTTTGCCTCCCACCACTTCGCCTGTGGCGCCGTGCGGTTGCAATGCCAACTGATAAACGGGTAAAGCGCATTCCCTGTCTCATCAACCGGCACACCATCCATACCCATACCCGTCACGGCAACAGCCAATACTTTTGAGAGCTCCATGCGGGCGCCGATTTCTCGAAATGCCTCGCACACGCGAGTCCATACGTCATCCGGATTCCAGAATACCCACTCGGGATTTTGCGCCTCATACGGATTATAACGCGGTGTCGGGCGCGAAGCCGATGCCACGCATGTTCCGTCCACGTCATACACGCAAACTTTTATGGATGTGGAGCCTAAATCAATGGCTGCGATCATAGTGGTTACGCCCTTTGAATATTACAACGAATTCGCATACGCAAGGATGCAAACACCCACAATAAGGATGACAAGCGCCAGACGGATACCATTGATGGCTCGTGGGTCAGAACCCTTCCACTCGCCAGCGATAAATCCATTGAGTGTACCGGTAAAAATGGCGAGCGACATAAATATGCCATACCCAATCGCGTTTCCAACCTTGCTAAGCATCGGAGCGCCTATGTTGTAACAGGCAATCGCTCCGTCATGCAACAGCGCCATGAGCAGCGCAATCACGTAAACGCGCACCTGTTTGGACTTGGCTAACTCACCCCAAGTCTTGTTGATTGTCAACTGCTGAACGCAATAGCCGCAAGCGGAAAGTGATCCGCCCCACAGGATGAGAACCGTCACGATAAATCCAGACATGCTTGAGCCTGGATTGGCTGCTTCAGCCAGCTTCATTGCGCTGCTTCCATACACAGAGGCCACCGCGTAACAGGCACAAAGAATGCCTGACAAGACCGCTACAAAAATGCCCATCGGCATATTATTCTTCTGCGCATTCCCGGTGCTTTGCTGAGAGGCTTCCTTCATCAGCGCGGCACGCCCGGAGACAACCACTCCGAGGATACAGACGGCTGCCCCAAGAAGAATCAAGGCACCCTGCGTTTTTCCAAAAACGGATGCATCGAAAATAAGGCTTGGAGCCAGCATGCCAAAGGCAATCTGCATGCCATAGTTAAGGGCATACGCAAGGGAGAGTCCGATAAATGCAAAACTACGCCCCAACGTCATGGACCCCAGTCCCCATAAAAATCCAAATAAAACAGGCATGAGCCAGTGCTTCAATTCCATCGTGCTACAGATTCCAAAGAGGCCTTTCACAAGAACAGGTCCGATTGTCAGCGGCAACAGAATGGTCGCAAAGAAGAAGAATGGCCCCCAAAGCACTTCCCACGGCGTACCCTTAGGCGCAAACTTCGCGGGCAACCCAAACGAGCCACCACAGATAGCTCCTATTGCAATCAAAATAAGTCCAGTTGTCATTCGTTGTATCCCTTTGTTGTGTGTCTAGCGCAGATGTTTGTCAGCGAAATTCAGGTATTGAACCCAGTCATATTCTGTCAGCAGATGTGCGCCACTGCGAAGATGATAACCAATGTTTGAATCGTGAAGCGGCTGTTCGGGTGCTGGGAACGTGTCACCCGTAAGACCTTTCTTTCCGTAGGCTTCCCAGATTGGCGACGCCAATACGCAACTTTGAAACTCCCCTTCCGGACCAGCCCAGACATCGAGCGTCGCGGAAGAGACATACAACAAGCGAGGCGCAATCAGTGCTGCAAGCCAATGCATATCAAAGGGCGCGAGCGTTTCATCAGGACCATAGCGTGCATAGTTGGGACAGAACCAGTGTGGAAAAGACTTATTCAAACGAGCCACGGGCTCTGACTTCGGCAAATTCATGCGCATGAGTTTTGCGCCACCTCCGCCTGAACCGCAAGCCACGGTCATTGCAATTCGCTTGTCTGTCGCACCAGCCCATAATGCCGTTTTCCCGCCACGCGAGAAACCGACCACAGCAATTCGTTTCGCATCAAGGGTCGGTTCTGTTTCCATCCAATCAATCACGCGACTGATGCACCAGGCCCAAGCCGCGATGGAGCCGCCTGCATCAGGGTCTCGCCCGCCTGTCTTTCCCCATACATCAGCCATCCACATCTTAAAACCCTGGGGATTGTCGGGCACGGCGTTTGTGTAGTCGAATACAACGGCTGCGTATCCACGTTTGACAATCATCTGTGCTGGCCATGCAGCGGAAGAACGCCCCAGATTATCATCCGCCCGATCCGGGTAATTGATACTCATCTCTAAAAAAACAGGGATTGGCGTTTTTGATAGGGGAATAACGGCCGTCACAGGGAATGAAGCTTTTCCTGTCGTACCCTCGTAGGAAATCAGGATTTTCTTCAGGACGGCTTGTCCGTCGTAAACTGTTTTGTCAAGTCCAAGCGCTTTGAAGGTTAGAGCATTGGGCTTTTCAGTGGGGGCTCGGCCAAACATTTCCCGTGTCATCACCTCAAGCACCTCTGCGCGTCTTTTTTCTTCCCAGTTTTTTACAGAAGGCTCATGCGTCCCCCATAAGCTAGGGATTTGCCCATGGTTCAGCAAGGCGAGCGAAATGAATAAGGGTACAACTATTTTAGTATTCACACAGCACTCCCTGTTTTCAAATTTACTTCAGCGTGGGTTCAGCAATCTCGCCACGCAGTTGCTTCTCGCCGCCCTCTCTTTCATACACGCCATAGAACTGGCAGACCGAATCCAGCCAAATGATGATACGCTCCATCTCGTCAGCGCTTAGCTTAACATCGTTGTGCCCCTTCTTAAGCATCTTATAAAGTTTGGATGCACGCGCGCCGAATTGTCCTGGGAACGTCCGATAAAACTTGGGCGAATTCCAATCCTGTCCAGCGCCATACGAGACAAAGCCGTAGGGTTCAGCCAGATTAATATAGGAGGTAAAATATTTTCCCTTCACTTCACTATCTAACCGTGGCGGCACCTTCTCTCCAGGCTTTGCATTCTTGATTTTATCCGCATGACAACTGACGCATTTTTTATCCAGCACAGGCTGGACAAGCCTTGGATAACTAAAGGGGAGCGATCCTTCCGGCCCAGGTTTGGGCTGTGAAGGTGCGCGTTTCATTGCAAGGGGTGTCGCAACGGGCAGAGGCTCGGGTGCGATGCCTTTGGGTTCATGGCACCCTTGGCAGGATAGCTGCTCTCCGGGCACCAACGCTGTCGACGAACGCATCGATTGAATCGCTGCTCCTTGCTCATCGAGCGCCTGGAAGAAAATTTCATAGCCTGTCGGCACCTTAAAGTAGGCACTTCCATCGGCTTCGACTGGAACTGTCCCGACAACCGTGCGGACAAGATTGACCGAATCAAATCCTTCCTTGATCTGGATGCCTGTTTGATGTGCCAGTTCTGCGGTAGCCACTGACGCCGGATAGATCTGCCAGATCCGAAGAGCGGAAATCTTCTTGGCATCTTCGGGCCACGGCAAGTAACTCTTGTATACATCGGCAATGGTTATTGTCCCTTGTCCACGCGCTTCTGCCTGCCAGTCTACTGATTTGCGCTGTGCCGCAGGAACAGCGGCAACACGTTGCTCAGGAATAATTGGCGGACGCTTCTCCGCACGTAAGGGGATGGGGCTTATGCAGGCAATTTGCGGATCGCGATAAATAAGTTCCTTGTTGCCAAATTTGTCGACCAAATAGAGTCCAAAGGTCAGCTTCTTGCTTCCATTGAGATATTCTGCAGGTTCATAAGCCGTCAGATAATAGGTGTCGCTCAATGGCCAGGCTGTTCCATAACTCTGCGAACCGCCCTGTGTTTCAGGAAATCCGGCATCAGGGGTTAACCGCTTTACGGGTGCCATGGCATCATCATCCGCCACGCGCGGATCAATGACCATTAACGATCCGAAAGCTTGCCCATGATGCGGCGCGCCTGTCGTGACAAAGCAATGCGAATTAGGAATTGCACGCGTGTCCATTTCCATATCAGCGCGCTTGTAGCGGAGAGAATAGTTGCCGTGAATGGGACGCGGATTGCGCCCGTCGGGGGTTGTAATCCACGGATGATGAGCGGTACACCCATGGCGATCTACATAATCCCAACGCGTCCACAGCAACATGCCGTCATGCGTGATCGCAGGAGACCACTCATTCGTTTCATGAAAGCTGAGGCAACGTATGTCCGTCCCATCCACAGCCATATCAAACATCGTAAAGCTAGGGCATTGGCGACCGCACCGCAAATAACCGCCACGCCGTTCCGAAATAAATGCAATGCGTCCCGCAGGCGTAAAACAAGGGGAGAAATCATTAAACGTGCCATCTGTAATCTGTTTCAGGTTTGAGCCATCGGAACCCACCGTGAAGAGATGATAACAAAAGCCTTTGTCCCAATGCCCGTTATTCGCATGATCAACATGGGAGATGTGGGCACGGCTTCCTGTGCCCTCCACGTAAGCAAAGGCAATCATCTTCCCGTCATACGAAAGCGCCGGAGAAAGAACGGAGCCTCCATCCTTTCCCATCTCCTGACGTGTTCCAATTTTAAGTTTAGAACCTGCCAGCACATCCCGTATCGCGGGCGACTCGCCAAAGGGATCCGAAAGGACAAACATCCCACCTCCGGCCCATTGCTGTTGGCCATAATACTGATCGCAACAATGCTGCATCACCTTTGACAAGTCGCGCTTGATGAACAGCAACTCTTTAAAATTGAGTAGCGGATTTGAAAACGCAATTTTGCGACGCAAGAGTAGCGCCTCGTCAAACAAGGAACGGCGTTCGGGTTCAGCGGCTGCTTTGGCTCGCGCAACAAGATCCGCCAATGCTTTTGTTTCTGACTTAAGCGAGGGGGCATTCCGCATCGATTTTATATCGTTTAACAAGGCCTGTGTACGACGCAGCAAGATGGACAGCGGGTCTTTATCGTCCAGGGTCACCAATGCGTCCGCGCAATAGGTCTCAGATGCAAACTGCTTGAAACGATCCGTTTTCCTCAAATCACGTTGCAAAACACCCCATTGCCGTGACGCTTCACCCTCGGGGTAGTTTTTGCCAGTCGCAGCAGGCTCAAGCCATGTTGAAAGCGGTGTGACTGAAGCCATCTTAGCAACAGCTTTTCCATAATCAGCGAGCCCCCATTTCGTGGCCAGGTATTTTTCGACTTGTATGCGTTGCTCATCTGTTGGAACAGTATCAAACAGAATAAGCTCAGCCACACGAATATTGCCTGATCGCGCGGCACTACGGTCAGCAGCCAATGTATTTGCTGCTAGAGGTTCGGAGGCGACGACGGAGATCAGATTGAAGTTACTGTTTAATTCATGCTCGGTTCCGGCAATCTGGGTTCCATTGAAATATGTAGCCCCATTCCGTATTCCATTTGCGGCATACGTGCGATCCCAAAGCTCCCCGTTCCCGCTATCAACATTTCGATGGAAATCATAATACCCTTGCTCACCACCAATCCGACCGAGCAGAAAGGCATTGGGGGCATCTGCCCGAATCACCCAAAAGACCGCGCGAATCTTCGTCTCATCAGCAAAGGAGAAAAAATGTCCCGCGCTCATCCAGATATATGGCTTGTTTCCCAGGAGATTGTCTTTCATCAACTGGGCCTGGCCATTAATAGTTGCCTTCTTTGAAAAGGCTTGTCCATCAAAGCGTGCATCACGCCATTCCGACACGTTGTCACTTTTCATCACCATGGATGCTGAGCTACCCGCATCGAGCCAAAACGAAGCTGTTTTTGTCACAACCTCTGGAACAGCGGCAAACCCAACATGCGATATCAACAGCGTTATTGTCCCCACAATAATGCCTAAACGCGCCTGATGCATAATCCGTGCAGTCATCGTCAAACTCCCTTATTGTAAAATAGTCCGATTTGTATGTTACTAGTAGATCAAAAATCAGCTCATCTATAAATATAAGATTTCATCGTGATGAAAAATTACATTTGCTTCGTCTTCCCTCGCCATGCGTTCGGCGTTTCGCCAAATCGCTTACTGAACTGCTGCACAAAATGACTTTCCCCTCCAAATCCGGTCTGTTTGCAGATGTCGTGCAAGGACAGGGTCGTCTCTTTTAACAGCTCCTGCGCGCGCTTCATTCGAAGTCGAAGCAAATGTTTAGCGGGAGTCTCGCCTGTCAACAGGATCACTTGACTCGAAAAATAGGTCTGTCCGACGCCACACTGCTGGGCCATCCGGTCAACCGTCCAAGGTTCGACGAGCAGCGAAGACAGGCGACTTAAAAACATTTCAACAGATCGCGCAGCTTCCGTCAGCGACGCCGAGTAGGTTGCTGTCGCCTGAGCAAACGACTGATATAAACGGAGGAAGACTGTGTTGGCCAATAACGCAATCAACGTCTTGTTTTTTGCAGCATCAGGCTCCTTTGCGTAGTGAACCAATGACGCGAAAGCCGCAACACAAGCAGGCGAGACATGCCTGATCGCATCTTCGTTGTGTCGAAGTTCCCGTGTAATGGCCGAAAGTTCGTCTTTTGAAAGCAAGATCCATCCGGGCCATTTCCATTTTTCATGCGGATTACGAATCCCGACATCCAAGGTTAACCAACCTAATTGACCTTGCGAAAAAGAGGGATATCCGACCGCGTGTTTCTGCCAGGGACGCGTCACCATCAACTCCTCAGGTTTCAGTGTATAGACTTTATCATCCAGAACTGCGGAGGTCTGCCCTTGCAATGACATCATAAAATGGACACTGTCGTTATAATGCGGTTCTGACCTGGAATCATGAACACCTTGCGCTTGCCAAAAGCCAAAGGAAACAATTCCTGGAATAACATCCTGCCGTCCAGCCTCATGATTGTGGCTGCCGACAGCGAACATAGCCAGCTCGCCGGTCTGTATCCCTGTTTCAAGAGGCTTAAATGATTTTTTGTTAGTGTGTTTCAAGATCGTCCCCTCCTTGTTATGGTGCAGTCGCTTGATTCATTTTGTCAGCATAAATAGGCGTACGTCCACCCATGACATCCTTTTTCCATGAATTCCATTCCGCCTTCAATTCGTTGATACGCTCTGTATTGTCCGCTGATCGGTCGTGTTGCTCATTCGCATCCGTTTCCAAATCATAGAGTGACGTAACGCAGGCACCTCCTTGTTTCCCCGTTGGAGAGGCATTCACCAACTTCCAGTTCCCCTTGCGGATCGCCCACTGCTGACCATATTCCCAACAAAACAATGCCGGGCGTGTTTTGGACACATCTTTAAAATACGGAAGAAGGCTGACGCCATCCATCGGAAACTTCTCGTTCATCTTCTGTCCAGAAAGTTCGAGAAAGGTGGCCGTCAGATCCATCTGAATAACAGGGGCCTTATAGGTCATGCCAGAAGGAAGCCCTTTGGGCCACTTCATCATAAACGGCACACGGATGCCGCCTTCCCACGTTTCACCCTTGCCGCCTTTCAGGGGTTTATTACAGGAATGATTCGGTGCGTTGCGCGTGATGGGGCCACCATTATCGCTCATAAAACAAATCAACGTGTTATCTTCTGCATCTGTTTTTTTTAGCGCCTCTAAGACCTTCCCAATCGCATCGTCCATAGCTGACAACATCGCAGCATACGTGCGCCGTCCCTTATTCTCGATCGATCCAAAGCGTTTCAAGTAATCATCCGGTGCTTCCATGGGTGTATGAACAGCGTTGAAAGCGAGATATAAGAAGAATGGATTCTTCTGCCCTGCCTGCCTTTCGATGAATGCAGCACCGTCGCGGCCAAAGAGATGCGTTGTATAGTCAAACTCTGGCACGGGTTCTTTTCCACGGACGATCTGTTGATAGTCTCCTTCTTTCGCAATGGCTCCATCCTTCCCCTTTTTGTTTTTCGAAAAGTAACTTCGTCCACCCCCCAAGAAACCGTAAAACTCATCAAACCCGCGATTCAAGGGGTTGCAAGCATCCTGCTCGCCCAAATGCCATTTTCCAACAATGCAGGTGCGATACCCCGCCTTCTTCAAATAGTCTGCAATGGTTGGCACCTCGGCGTCTAAACCTTTCTTTCCCGGCTGAACCCAATCATACACGCCATCCCGATAGTGATAACGGCCTGTCATCAGCGCAGCGCGAGAAGGACTGCACACAGTTCCCGTCACATAGCCCTGTGTAAATTTCACACCGCCCTTCGCCAAAGCATCCACGTGTGGTGTCGGAATATCCTGACATCCATAAGGACCGCAATCGGCATATCCCATGTCATCTGCAACGATCATCACGATATTTGGCTTTTGCTGCGCGCAAGCAAATGTGCTTAATAATAATGCTATCGTATGAATCACGCATCTTTTTTTCACTGTTTGAATCCCCCATTTATAACTTTGAATCACCTTACCCCTTTTAGTTGTTTAAAGTCAAACGATAAATGTTCATTTTTGAATTGAAATAGGTCTATGCTTTAGTTCATACTGAACACCATGTTTTTACCGTCCACAGCAGCAGAAATAAAGCGATTAGGGTGGGATGCACCCGATATCATCCTTGTTTCTGGCGACACGTATCTGGATTCCCCGTTTTCAGGAGTTGCCCTCATTGGTCGCATACTCACCAACGCTGGATTCCGAACCGCGATTATTGCACAGCCCAAGATTGACTCAATGGACGATATTAAGCGGCTTGGCGAACCTCATCTGTTCTGGGGTGTTTCGGGTGGATGCGTCGACTCGATGGTGGCCAATTTCACGGCCATGGGCAAACGGCGCCGGCAAGATGACTTCACGCCGGGAGGCGAGAACAACGCGCGCCCAGACCGTGCGGTCATTGCCTACTGCAATCTCATACGGTCTGCGTTTAAGCCCTGTAAGCCGCTCGTGATCGGTGGCATTGAGGCCAGCCTCCGGCGCATTGCACACTATGATTTCTGGTCAGACGCGGTGCGCCGCCCTTTGCTTTTTGATGCCAAGGCGGATGTCCTGGTATACGGCATGGCAGACCGCACCATCGTCGAACTTGCAAAACGATTTCGGGATAAGAAAGACTGGCATGATCTTCGGGGTATCTGTTATTCAGCCCCAACCGCCGGTATCAAAATCCCAGAGGCCATCACGCTTCCCTCCTTTAGCGACGTGTCCGAAAAAAGCGACGTAGGGCGCAAGCAGTTCATGTCCATGTTTCGCCAATTCAGTGCACACCAGGACGCCCATACCGCTAAGCCTTTGATACAGCCGATTGATACACGTGCACTGGTTCAAACCCCGCCCGCAATGCCTCTTTCGCAATCCGAACTTGACGCAGTCTATGATTTGCCGTTCGAACTCGAAACACACCCTTTCTATGCTGCAAAAGGTCCTGTGCGTGCCTGGGACACGATACGCTTTTCGATCACAACCCATCGGGGGTGTTATGGCGAGTGTAGTTTTTGCGCCATTGCCGCGCATCAAGGCAGAACCGTAACCAGCCGTTCAGAGCGGTCGATTATTGCAGAGGCCATACGCTTCAACCAGCACCCTAAATTCAAAGGGGTCATCACGGATGTGGGGGGGCCGACCGCCAACATGTATGGCTTTGAATGCGAGAAGAAATTGTGTGCCGGTGCGTGTTCCGACAAGCGCTGTCTCATTCCCGCGTGCTGCGCATCACTCAAGCCAAATCATCAGCCACAACTGCATCTCTTACGGTCGTTGCGCGCATTGCCGGGCATACGGCATGTCTTTGTTGCCTCGGGCATTCGTCCAGACCTTGTTATGGCGGATAAACAACAGGGCGGTACCTACATTGATGAACTTGCGGCCTATCATGTTTCCGGACAACTCAAACTCGCGCCGGAACATGTGACCAAGCACATCTTGGAATTTATGGGCAAGCCGTCACTCGACAGCATGATGCTCTTTAAGGAGCGTTTTGACGCGACCAACCGGAAGTTGGGTAAACGTCAATTTCTGACCTACTATTTCATAGCCGCGCATCCAGGGTGTATCGAGGACGACATGCGGCAACTCAAGAAGTTTGCTCGGTCTAAGTTGTTTCTAACGCCGGAACAGGTTCAGGTATTCACCCCCACCCCGTCAACCTGGTCAACCGCCATGTATTACACCGGGACCAATCCCACAAGCAACAACAGCATACCCGTGGCCCGCACGTTCCGCGAACGGCAAACGCAAAAAGAGTTACTCACGCTCAATTAGCCACTT
>Ga0268284_1000365_pt1 | contig 32685 bp, 30 predicted proteins | sample saktaG_14_FD_190137 | JGI IMG/M metagenome (GOLD analysis project Ga0268284, IMG submission 190137) | Saline water microbial communities from Sakinaw Lake, British Columbia, Canada - sak_2013_06_06_40m | ecosystem: Environmental > Aquatic > Non-marine Saline and Alkaline > Saline ...
GCTGCCCGATAGCCGAGATGACGGTGTCTGCTGTCATGGTGAACTCCGAGCCGGGAACCGGTACAGGTTTTCTGCGTCCTGAATTGTCTGGTTCTCCCGGCTGCATGGTGACGACCGTGATTTCGAGAGAACCATTTACCGCTCTGATTGCGGTCGGGGCAGCGTGTTCGACAAGAGCGACTCCTTCGGCAAACGCCTCCAGAATTTCAGTACGGTTTGCCGGCATATCCTTTTCTGACCGGCGGTAGAGAATCGTTACGGTTGATGCTCCGAGACGTATTGCGGTTCTTGCGGCATCGATTGCAGTGTTGCCGCCGCCGGTTACCACGACATGCTTTCCGGGATGGGCCTGACGGCCGGTTGCTGTTTTCCGGAGAAATTCGATGCCGCTGGTAACTCCGGGAGCCTCTTCACCCGGAATGTTCATGGCCGAAGCCTTTTGCGCACCGACGGCAAGAAACAGTGCATCAAATTCGTTTTTAACATCTTCAAGCGTGATCTGTGTACCCAGTCCGGTGTTGAAACGGAACTCAATGCCCATGTCCAGCAGCGTTGCAATATCACTGTCGATGACGCTTTCCGGAAGCCTGAAACGGGGTATGCCATAACGCATCATGCCGCCTGCCCCGGCAGCGGATTCGAGAATCGTTACCTCATGGCCTTTGCAGCGAAGAAAATAAGCGGCGGAAAGACCGGCAGGTCCGGAACCGGCAATAGCAACTTTTTTATCTGTTTTTTCATGCATTTCAGGGACAAATCTGTCGATCTGCTGCCTCTCCCTGTCGGCGGCATAGCGTTTAAGGGCGCAGATAGAGACCGGCTGATCAACGCCGTGACGCCGGCATTCGTCTTCGCAGGGAGCCGGGCAGATTCGTCCGAGAATTCCGGGGAGAGGGATGCTCTCCTTGATTATTTTTATGGCGCTCCTGTCATCATGGCGGGCAATTGCTGCAACAAAGTCAGGGATGTTGCAGCCTGCAGGGCAAGAAATCTCACATGGTCCCATGCAGTCTCCGCTGTGCTCGCCGATAATTCTTTCAAGGCTCTGACGCCTCATTGCGTTCAGCGCTTCATTATCAGTTTCTATGACCATACCCCCGGATGCCGGCGTACTGCATGCAGGAACAAAACGGTTTTTCCCCTTTATTTCTACAATGCACATCCAGCATGAACCTGTTGCATCAAGGGAGTTGTAAAAACAGAGGGTGGGAATAACGATGCCTGCGGATGTCGCAGCGTCAAGGATCGAAGCGCCGGGCGCCGCGTGAATCGGCAGCCCGTTGATGATAAGAGAGAGTGGAAGCATTACGGTTCCTTGCTGGATGAAGAGTGCTTTTCCGGGAAATTCCTTTCAATATAGAGGGCTACTTTTTCAAGAAGCCACATCGGCGTCGAAGTCGCGCCGCAGATGCCGACACTTTCAACATTTTCGCCATCGCTGTTGCTGAACCAGTTCCCCCTGATCTCGTCTATGTCTTCGATAAAGTAGCTGCGGGGATTTGCCGCCCTGCAGATATTGTAGAGCACCTGACCGTTTGAACTTTTTTTCCCGGCCACAAAGATGATGCAGCCGTTGGCAAGAGCGAAATCATGCAGCTTCCGGTTCCGGCTTGATACCTGTCTGCAGATCGTATCCTTGAAGACATGACGGGGCATGTGAACCACTCCTGTCATATCCGCAGTAAGGTCAATGTCCCGGATAGCCATCCATGGAGTTTCTCCGGCCGGGTCCGATTGAACGAAAAGCTTTTCCAGATTGGCCTTAAGCTCATAAAATCCTGGCACATCCATGGTGGTCTGGGAGATAAGCGCCGTTTTTATTGCGGGGTCAAGCTCCATTATCTCCCCTGGATCGCTGAGGTCGGCATGTTTGATGATGATGGCGCTGTTGGAACACTGGCCGTTTATGCCGATAACTTCAGGATGGGTGGGTTTTCCGTAAATGATGATCCGGTATCCCAGTTCATGAAGCACTCTTGTTGTCCTCTGAAGTCTTGAGACGATCGGGCAGGTTGTGTCCGTCACAGTCAGATTGTTTTCCCCGGCAATCCTGTATGTCGAGGGAGGTTCTCCGTGAGCCCTGATCAGTACAGGGGCATTTTCAAGCTGCCGGAAGGCTGTTTCGTCAACGGTTATAAGACCGAGGCCTTCCAGTCTTTTCACCTCTGCTTCATTATGGACAACGTCTCCGAAAGAGTAGAGCTTTCCCTGTTGCCGCAGTTTTTCTTCGGCGACATGGACTGTTCCCTGCACTCCGATGCAGAAGCCCGATGAAGTTCTGTCGAGGTTTACTTTCACGATGTAAACATTAAAATCAAAAGTGAAAAAGTCAAAAGTAACAAGTATGGATGCAAAAGGCAAAAGCGAAAAGAAACGCGGGTCCATTTCTCCTCTGCATTCAGAAAAGAGCGCCGGAAGGGAGGGTTATACTTCAACCAGTTCGACATCGGGAAGTTCGGCATCCATAAACAGCTGATAGAGGAGCCTGAATTTTTGCGGCAGATCGCTGACCAGGAGGTGCGGAGGGCAGGTTTTCAGGGCGGGGTTAAGAAGGACTGATTCAGAAAGGAGTTCCCTTGTTCTGAGGGCGACTGCTTCAGCAGAGTCAATGATCCGGATTTTCGGACCTACGGCATCCTGAATCACACGGCGAAGAATCGGGTAGTGGGTACAGCCGAGCACGAGCGTATCGATTCCCCTCGTTTTAATCTCTTTCAGATATTCCTCAGCGATCAGGGTTGTGGCAGGATGGTCGATAAAACCCTCTTCGGCAAGCGGGACAAAAAGAGGACATGCTTGTGAAACGACCTGTGCGTCGGGGTTGATCCGGTTAATCGCCCGGGCGTAGGCATTTGAAGAGACCGTTGCCTGGGTTCCGATAACACCGATGCGATGATTTTTTGTTACCTGCTCGGCAAGCTCGGCACCGGCCTTCAATACACCGATTACCGGAATGCCGCTGCATGATTTTTCGACGACATCAAGTGCGAGTGCGGAAACGGTATTGCAGGCGACGATGATCATCTTCGGCTGATAGCGCATGAGTATGGCGGTATCGTCCGCCGCATACTTGCGGATGGTAATCTGGGATTTTGGACCGTATGGGACCCTTGCAGTGTCTCCGAAGTAGATAAGGCGTTCAAACGGCAGTGCCGCCTGTATGGCCTTGACGACAGTCAGTCCGCCGATACCCGAGTCAAAAATACCGATAGGGCTTTCAGTAGTGATTGTATGGAGCATAGACGTTCCGGATAGCAGGGACGTGACCATGGAAAACTGTCACATCCCCATTTCCAAAATTAATTATACGTTAAAGCGGAAAACAATGACATCGCCGTCTTTGACAATATACTCCCTGCCTTCCGAACGGAGTTTTCCTGCCACCTTGACTTTCTGTTCCGAACCGAGTTCAATAAGATCACGGTATGACATGACTTCTGCACGGATAAATCCTTTTTCAAAATCAGAATGAATTGCTCCGGCGGCTTCCGGGGCAGCTGCGCCTTTGTGAATTGTCCAGGCATGAACCTCTTTTTCTCCGGCAGTGAAATAGGTCTGGAGGCCGAGAAGGTCATAAGCGGTCTTTATCAGACGGTCAAGGCCTGAGGTATGAAGACCGAGGCTTTCAAGAAATTCAGGGCGCTCCTCTTCAGGCAGTTCTGCTATTTCCGCCTCTGTTTTTGCGCTGATAATCAGCATTTTAGCGCCGGATTCAGCGGCTATTTGAGCAACTCTTTCAGTATAGCTGTTCCCGTCAGGCAGATCCGTCTCAGCAACATTAGCCGCAAAGAGAATAGGTTTGGATGAGAGGAGGAAAAACTGCCGGGCGATAACCTGTTCTTCGGCAGTTGAAAGGATTTTTCGAACCGGAATGCCTTCGCTGAGGCCGCTGATTATTTTTTCCGCAACCTCAAGCTGCAGCAGAAGCTCTTTTTCCTTTTTTGCGTTTTTTCTGAGCCGTTCTATCCTGCGCTCCATGCTGTCAAGATCCGCCAGCATCAGCTCTGTTTCGATGGTGACGATGTCGTCGGCAGGGTCTATTCTTCCTTCAACATGGATAATGTTGTCGTCATCAAAACACCTGACGACGTGCACGATGGCATCAACCTCCCTGATATGCGACAGGAACTGGTTTCCGAGCCCTTCGCCCTTGCTTGCCCCTTTAACCAGTCCGGCGATATCGACGATTTCCAGAGTTGCAGGTACCAGTGTCGGAGTTTTAACGACATCGGCAATCTGCTGCATCCTATCGTCGGGAACCAGGACTGTTCCGACGTTGGGTTCTATGGTACAGAACGGGTAATTGGCCGCTTCAGCCTGTTTTGCCGTGATGGCATTGAAAAGCGTGGACTTTCCGACATTTGGCAATCCGACAATGCCGCAGCGAAGTGACATAAAAGAAAAAGTTTGTTGAATGAGAGAGTACGAAAAAACGTGGTTTTAACATGTAATCAATATGTTTGGAAAAAGCAAATATATTTTATAAAATGACAGGCTAATTCAAAATGCTCAGGTGAAACAGGAAACCGGGAAAAAAAGTATCATTATCGCTATTGACGGGCCGGCTGCATCCGGAAAAAGCACGACGGCAAGGAGAGTGGCGCAGCAGCTCGGGTACACGTATATCGATACAGGTGCAATGTACCGCTCTGTAACGCTGAAAGTCCTGCAGCAGGGTGTGCTGGATGATTTGCGGCGCTCGCCCGAAAAAGTTTCCGCTTTACTTGAGGATATTGCAATTGGTTTTGACGGTGACCGTGTTTTTCTTGACGGCCGTGATGTTACTGCTGAGATAAGGGATAACCGGGTCAGCCGTGAAGTGAGTTTTATCAGTTCGCTCAAGCCTGTACGTGACAGGCTCCGGGAGATGCAGCAGGACCTCGGGCGGAAGCGCGGTGTCGTAATGGATGGCAGGGATATAGGAACTGTAGTTTTTCCCGATGCAGAACTGAAAATCTTTCTTGTCGCCGATGCCTCACGGAGAGCAGAGAGGCGTTATGCCGAACTGCTTGCCAACTCTCCGGCGAATACCGTACTGCCGGATCTTGAGCTGCTTGAAGAGGAAATAAAAAGAAGGGACAGTGCGGATGCAGGAAGGGAGCATGCTCCCTTGAAAAAACATCCTGAAGCTGTTGAAATCGATACATCGGATTTGACGATTGAGCGTCAGGTTGAAATAGTCTGCAATCTTGCGCTGGAAAGACAGAAAAAATGACCGTTTTTATTAACCATAAAACCGCCAGCCGGAATCTCTCGCGGCAGGTTGGCTAATTCACAAGAGAGGAAGGAAAAAATTAATGGCAGAAGCACTGACACAGGAAAAAAAGGTCAAGGAAAGACCGGCAAGAAAGAAAATCAAATTTTTTGCTCACTACGAGCCCGCCGAACTTGCACAGATGGAGCTGCTTTATACAAGCACGCTTAATGAAATCACCGAGAATGAAATTGTCAAAGGCAGAATTGTCTCGATATCCAACAAGGATGTGACGATTGATGTCGGATTCAAGTCGGAAGGCATCGTTTCGCTGCTTGAATTCAGGGCGGATGATGAGGTCAAGGTAGGCGATGATGTGGAAGTATACCTTGAGAACATCGAGGACAAGATGGGCCAGCTCATTCTTTCCAAGAAGAAAGCTGATGTTCTGAGAATCTGGGACAAGATATACGATTCAATTGAAAACGATACCATCATCAACGGCAAGATCATCAATCGTGTCAAGGGTGGTATGACAGTATCCCTTTCCGGCGTCGAAGCCTTTCTTCCCGGTTCGCAGATTGATGTCAAACCGGTCCGTGATTTCGACGCCCTTGTCGGTCAGACCATGGACTTCAGGGTTGTCAAGATCAATCCGGTAACACAGAATATTGTTGTCAGCCATAAAGTTATTCTTGAAGAGGAGTATGCAACCCGTCGCGAGGAGATGCTGTCCAATATCAAGGTTGGCATGGTGCTTGAAGGAACGGTCAAGAACATTACCGATTTCGGTATCTTTGTCGATCTCGGCGGTCTTGACGGTCTTGTACACATTACCGACATCACCTGGGGCAGAATCAACCATCCTTCAGAGGTTGTTGATCTTGACCAGCCGATCAAGGTTGTTGTTGTCGGCTTTGACGAGAACACCAAGAGAGTCTCTCTCGGCATGAAGCAGCTTGAGTCTCATCCATGGGAAAATATCGAGATCAAATACCCTGTCGGGTCGAAAGCCCAGGGCCGTGTTGTTTCCATTACCGATTACGGCGCTTTTGTCGAAATCGAAAAAGGCATCGAGGGTCTTGTACATATCTCCGAAATGAGCTGGACGCAGCATATCAAGCATCCGGGTCAGTTTGTCACGCTTGGTCAGGAAGTCGAATGCGTGATCCTCAATATCGACAAGGACCACACCAAGCTCTCTCTTTCGATGAAGCGTGTGAACGACGATCCATGGATCGCACTGTCAGAAAAATATATTGAGAATTCCCTGCATAAAGGAACCGTAAGCAATATCACCGATTTCGGTGTCTTTGTCGAGCTTGAACCCGGTGTCGACGGTCTGGTTCATATTTCAGACCTTTCATGGACGAAGAAAATCCGCCATCCGAGCGAACTGGTTAAAAAGAACCAGGATCTGGAAGTCAAGGTTCTCAAATTTGACGTCCATGCACGCCGTATCGCTCTCGGTCACAAACAGATCAATCAGGATCCATGGGACGAGTTCGAGCAGAAGTATGCAGTTGGGGCTGAAACACCCGGTCAGATTTCACAGATCATCGAGAAAGGCGTTATAGTGATTCTTCCGGGAGATGTGGACGGTTTCGTACCTGTATCGCACCTTCTTCAGGGCGGGGTGAAGGATATCCATTCATCATTTAAAATAGGTGATGAACTGCCTCTTCGCGTCATTGAGTTCGACAAGGAGAACAAGCGCATTATTCTTTCTGCTCTTGAATATTTCAAGGACAAGAACAAGGAGGAGATCGAAGCATATCTGGCCGCTCATCCCAATGAGAAAAAGGAGATCGAGGCGGCTACTGCTGAACTGGAACCTCCGGTTAAATCCGCCGAGAAAAAAAGCGGAGAACAGAGGTAGACCTGTTAGGGCACTATTCGTTCTTTAAATGATTATAAAAAAGCCTTCTTTCTAAAAGGGAAGGCTTTTTTATTAAGGGTCCAGCTATAAATTTTCGCCAGTCCTGATATATCGGAAAAGACCGGAAAGATGGAGTCCCGACCGTACCGGAGAAACAACGAAACCGGAGAGTGTCCGGAAAGATCGGGAAAACCGGAAACTGATACCGGTTTACTGATAGCCGTAACTTTTCAGCAGGTTGTTTTTTTTTCTCCAATCCGGCCGTACCTTTATGAAGAGCTCAAGGAAAACCGGCCTTCCGAGCAGCTCCTCAATATCTTTTCTTGCCGTCTGTCCGAGTTTTTTCAGCGCGGCGCCTTTGCTGCCTATCAGGATCTGTTTCTGGGTTTCACGTTCGACAATGACCGAGCAGCGGATAAGATCCTTTCTTGAAGGATCGTTTTCGTGCTGTTCCTTGAATTCGTCAATGACGACTTCTGTCGAGTAGGGAACCTCACGTCCGTAAAGCAGAAATATCTTTTCCCGGATAATTTCACTGACAAAAAACCGTTCAGGAGCAGTACTGAGTGTATCTTCAGGATAGAGCGGGTGGTGGAGGGGCAGAAAAGGACTGACAGTCTCTATGAGCTTCGTGAGGTTACTGCCTTTCAATGCCGAGACCGAAAGGGCGGCGACCGGGTTCCACGTTTTCCTGACGATCTCTTCAGCCGCACGTTGATGATCGGCGCTGACAAGGTCGCATTTGTTGAGAACGGCAATAACCGGTTTTCCTGCAGGTTTCAGCCAGCCGCTGAAAAGTTCTTCCGCGAATACCCTGTCAAAAAGATCCTCTTTTCCGGAATAAGGGATAAGCGCGATAACGATATCGGCGTCCTTAAGGGTGTCGCGGATGATTCCAAGCATCGATTCATGAAGCTTCTGCTGCGGCTTCATGATTCCCGGTGTATCGAGAAAGATAATCTGGCAGTTCTCGTTGTGGTATATTCCGGTGATTTTTTTTCTTGTGGTTTGAGGTTTTGGTGTTACAATAGAAAGTTTGTAGTCGAGAAGCTCGTTGAGCAGGGTTGACTTGCCTGCATTGGGCGGACCGATGATAATCGCGAATCCGCAGGAAAACAGTGATCCGGCCATGTAATTATTTTATGAAGTGATAAAGCTGTTTAGACAATACTATACTAAATTATAGTCGATCGTGATAATGAAAAAGGGGTAACTCAATACAGAGATGGAAAAACAAACAAAACTCGATCTGTGGCTTCTGATTCCTTTGACAGGGCTTATAGTTTTCGGGCTGATGGCTATTTACAGCGCAACGAACGGAACCGGTGAAACCTCACTTTTTTACCGGCAGCTGACATGGGGGATTATCGGCGTTGTCTTCATGACTTTAATCTATTTCAATGATGTCCGTTTTATCAGGGATAATGCATACATATTCTATGTAATAGGAATTCTTCTCTTGATCGCGGTTCTGATTTTCGGTAAAAAAATTGCCGGTCAGACAAGCTGGTTTAAAATAGGTTTTTTCAGCTTTCAGCCTTCCGAAATAGCGAAAATGGCGACCATTCTCGCTCTTGCAAGATTTCTTTCCGATGATAAAACCGATATCCGTTCAATACCTCATCTGTTGATTGCTCTTGCAATTCCTTTTATTCCGGCACTGCTTATAATGCTGCAGCCTGATATGGGGACAACCCTTACCTGTTTTTCGTTTATTGTCGTCATGATTGTTATGGCCGGTTTTGATATCTATGTTCTTATGCTCCTTTTTTTCCCCTTTCTTCTTTTTATTTCAGGAGTTTTCAATATTTATGTCATTTCCGGTCTCGCTCTGGTTCTGTTTACAGCTCTGCTTGTCAAGCATAAGAAATTCAAAATCCATCAGCTTCTTGTTATCGGATCGGGTCTTGCCTCCGGATTGCTTTTTCATCGTTTTGCCGCTGAATTACTCAAGCCTCATCAGATGAAAAGGATACAGACTTTTCTTGATCCCATGTCTGATCCCCGGGGCGCAGGATATAATGCTCTTCAGGCAAAAATAGCAATAAGTTCAGGAGGTTTTCTCGGCAAAGGGTTTCTTGAGGGAACACAGACACAGCTGCGTTTTATTCCTGCACAGTGGACGGATTTCATTTTTTGTGTTATTGCTGAAGAGTTCGGCTTTATCGGTGCGGCTCTTCTTCTCGCCTTTTATCTTACCTTGATTCTCAGGCTGATCTGGGCGATTTTTTCAATAAAAAACAAGTTTGTCGAACTCACCCTGGCCGGATTTGTCGCCCTGCTCTTTATCCATGTTGTGATCAATATCGGCATGACCGTCGGGCTTATTCCTGTTATTGGAGTTCCTCTGCCGTTTGTCTCTTATGGAGGCTCTTCTCTGGTTGGAAATATGATTATGGTGGGACTGGCGATGAATTTTTATCGGAACAGGAGAAGTCTGGGATATTAGCGAAGCGTTGCAGTTGAAAAACCGAAGCGCATTTCAATGCGCTTCGGTTCAGGGGCTTGTCCGGGAGGGGTTACCGTATCTTGTAAACAAAACGCTTTCCGTCTTTTCCGCCGGGTACGCCCTCGATTTCAGTGTCGCTCTGTCCGTATTAATTGAACCAGAGGCTTATCGTGGTTCATTTGGTATTCAGCGCATCGGCAATCTCCCGCAGCTTGAAGGTTTTTCCCGGATTTGAACGGAGCAGTTCCTTGATTGATGAGCCAGGCTGGCCGCGACCGAATTTTATAGGAGCCGCCTTTACAGGAGAGGAACCTTTAAACTTCAAAAGGTTTGCCACAAGTTTTTTTATAATGTTGGATAGTTCATCTTCGAGCGGCTTGATTTTATCCTTGCATTCCTTCTGCATCAGTGCCGCTTTTTCCTGACGTATCTTTTTTTCTTCCAAAGTGATTGAAAAAAATCAAGTTTCCGGATGAAAAGATCATATTTGTCAGGCGAACAGGCGTTTTTTTAAAGGGTTAAAATGTTCGTTATTGTTTTTTAAAAGCATAAGGATACATAACGGAAAATATATCATAATGCGTTTGCCTCTCCAAGAGAGTCATATTCGTAATTGTGATAAGGAACTGTTTTTATAGGTATATCGACAGGCGTTACCAGAGTAAGAAGATATTGGCAATAAAGCGATATGAAAGATAGTATGAAAAAGAGAGTCGCCGCAGTAACTCTCGGATGCAAACTGAACTATGCTGAAACTTCCTCAATCCTTGATGATTTATGCAAACAGGGATGGCAGTTATCTTCAATTGAAGAGGGTGCCGAACTTATTATTATTCATACCTGTGCAGTGACGGGTAAGGCCGAACAGAAATGCCGTCAGAAAATCAGAGGAATGATAAGAAAAAATCCTTCAAGCCGCATAGCAGTTATCGGTTGTTATTCTCAGTTGAGTCCCGGCACTCTTTCTGAAATAAAAGGAGTAGATGCAATTCTCGGGAGCAACGATAAATTTGATATTGAATGCTATAACAATATTGTTTCCGGGACGATACCCGGTCCTTTTGTCAGGGTTTCGCCGGCAAGTGCTTTTGAGGCGGTTTATCCGGGATATTCATTAAGTGCCGAAGTAAATCCGCACAGAACCCGTGCGTTTTTAAAAATACAGGACGGTTGTGATTACGGCTGTTCGTACTGCACGATTCCGATGGTGAGGGGACGGTCGAGATCGCTCCCTGCGGAGCAGATTGTTGACCGGGCCCGCCTTCTGGCCTTGTCCGGATACAGGGAAATTGTGCTTACGGGAGTCAATATAGGCGATTACCGTTACGGCAGGCTGAAACTCTGCGATCTGTTGCGAATGCTTGAAGATGTCAATGTCAGCCGTATTCGCATCAGTTCGATAGAGCCGGATATCGTCGACAGTGAGCTGATTTCGATTGTCGCAGAATCTGAAAAAATCGTTCCGCATCTTCATATTCCTCTTCAAAGCGGTTCGGACCGCATTCTCAGGGCCATGCGCCGCCGTTATGATACAGCAGTTTACCGGGACAGAGTGCTTCAGGCTGTTGACCGCATAGCGGATTGTGCAATCGGCGCTGATGTGATGGTGGGTTTTCCCGGAGAAACAGAGCAGGAGTTCCTTGAAATGTACCGGTTTATTGAAGAGCTGCCTCTTGCCTATCTTCACGTTTTCAGCTGTTCCATACGGCCGGGGACTCCTCTTGCCGGTCAGGTTGCGGAGCGGGAACGGAAACCTGTGGCTGCCCGCGAGACTGCAAGGCGATACAGTGAGCTGACAGAACTCGGACGTCGAAAGGAGGCTGCGTTCAAGGGGCAGTATACAGGAAAGGAGTGTATGGTCCTTTTTGAAAGAGAGCCGGGAGATAAAGGTATGCAGCAATGCAGCGGTTACACGCGGAACTATCTCCGGGTTGTGGTCGAGAGCAGCGACAGCTTCCCTGCAGGAAGCATTGCGCGAAATGAGCTGCCTGTGTTTATAGAGAGCATGGGAGATGATTTGAATTTAAAAGGGAGAGTGCTATCTTGACTTTCAGGTTTTGGTCATGCCTCATTATTAACTAAATCATTTTGCTCCATGCCGATTAAATCCCGTATCCGTTCGATTCCCGATTACCCGAAAAAAGGAATTCTTTTTCGTGATATTACTACCCTCATCAAGGATCCGGTTGGTTTCAGGCTGGTCATTGACAATCTGACACAGCGCTATCTGCTGAACGGGGTTGATTTTGATGTTATCGTCGGTATAGAGGCAAGAGGATTTATTTTCGGCGGAGCTCTTTCCTATGCGTTGGGTAAAGGATTCATTCCTGTCAGAAAGCCCGGAAAACTTCCTGCAGACGTTGTTTCACAGGAATATGACCTTGAGTACGGAAGCGACACGATTGAAATTCATCTTGATGCACTTGAGCCGGGTCAAAAGGTACTGCTCGTTGATGATCTGCTTGCCACCGGTGGAACGGCTCTTGCAGCAGCGGCATTGGTGGAAAAGGTAGGCGGGATTGTTTCCGAGATGGCTTTTATCGTCAATCTGCCTGATATTGGAGGCGAAAGAAAAATAAGGGAAAAAGGATACAGTGTTTTCTCTCTTACGGACTTTGAAGGCGAATAATTAAGAGGGTTGTCGGCTTTGCCGGATTCCTTTAAGCATGCAGGATAACCAGTTGCAGGGGCGATAATGGAGAGGTGGAAAATTATTTAATTTCTGCCGTCGCAGTGTGAGTAAAGGCCCTCACTGATGAGAACATATCATGAAGGCTTTGGCAGGGCTATCTGAAGAGGTAGCCCTGTTGTTTATAACTCCGGACATAAGCTTTTTATTATAAGGCTGATAATAAGCACCCTTTCCATCATGATCCCGGCATCTTTCTGCGTGTCATTGCACATTTGATACGGAAAGATGACGGAACCGTAAGCAGGAGGATGAGTGAGTGTTGCGGGGGAGGGGGGGATTTCATCTTCCTCTTATTTGGCTGTTATGTGCTTTGCCCTGTTACACTTTTTTTATAAGCTTTTAAGGGCAGGAAGTGTGAAAAGGATAATTAATGGCTGCAAGTCGTAGGAAATGACTTGTGATCAGAAATCCGGTTTTATCCTCACCTTTACTTCGGGTTTTTAAGGGTCTGAATCGGCATGTTGAAGCCGCTTTTGCCTTTTCAATAGCTGATTGAGACGGTAATCCGGGCCAACGGGTATCAAAGGGAGTGCAGACCGGATATCATAATTGGCATGCTCCGCTTCAGACCACAGAGATAAGGCCGGACTTATTCCTTTTCTGGAAACTCCGCTCTCTTTTGCCGGTTATCAGAATAAACTGATTGGCAATCCCGGGGAACTTTGATCATATCCTCCGAAAAACATGCTCTAACCGGAAAAAGCCACATCCATTCAGGCCCGAGAGCGCTTGCAGACAGAGTTACTCTCCACCGGTTTTCAGGCTTTCACTCACAGCGTGTTTGAACTCCTTTGAAATCTTGAATGTCGGCACGTTTTTGGGATCAACCGTCACTTTTTCGCCTGTTCTCGGGTTTCTGGCCTGGCGGAGATTTTTATACCTGATATTGAATGAGCCGAACCCCCTGATTTCAATCCTTTTTCCGGTTTTCAGAGAGTCAATGATGCTTTCAAACAGGCAGTCAACCACGGACTCCGTTTCGTTTTTTGTCAAGCCTGTTCTGTGGGCAATAACATTGACCAGGTCAGCTTTTGTGGTTGTGTTTCCCATGGTGATAGATGGCTTAGGTTATTATAATTTAGTTACTTATTTAAACCACAAATGAAGGGCAACAATTCCGATAAAAACCGAAAAAGCTTTCCGGAGAATCTCACTTGAAAAATGTGTTGCTATTTTTGCTCCGAAATAAGCTCCGGCAAAAAGACCTGCTGCAATGATAAGTCCAAACCATATGTTCTCAACAGAAATTTTTCCTGCACGGTAATATTCGATCGTTCCGAGAATACCGACCGGCAGGAGAAGTGCAATAAGTGATGTTCCTATGGCGCTGTGCTGTGACATCCCGAAGAGAATCACCAGAGCAGGAACAATGATAATGCCTCCTCCCACGCCGAACAATCCAGCCAGAAGACCGGCAGATAATCCTATACAAAGCAGGGCGACAAGTTGCATGGGTATTCATTTCAATTGTCAGGAGAATGATGCGGCAAGACCGGAAGAGGCCTGTTCATCTCCGATAATCTCCTTTATCTCCAGAGCGTTAAGTGATTCCTTTTCGATCAGTATTTCTGCAAGCCGGTGCAGAATGTCGCTTTTTTCGCTGAGAATGCGTTTGGCATTCTCCATGCATGTCATGATAATATTGCGAACTTCGACATCGATCTGCAGCGCCGTTTCCTCACTGTATTCCCGTATATGTGAGTAATCTTTCCCAAGAAAGACCTCCTTGTGGCTGTCGCCGTAATTGATAGGACCGAGTTTCTCACTCATTCCCCACTGCCGAACCATTCTGCGCGCAATATCGGTAGCCTTTTCAATATCGTTTGACGCTCCCGTACTTGTTTCATTGAATACAATTTCTTCAGCAACCCTTCCTCCAAGGGCATAGGTGATCATGGCCAGCAGGTACTCCCTGTTATGGGTGTAGCGGTCTTCAAGCGGCAGGTATGCTGTAAGACCGAGGCTTCTGCCTCTTGGAATGATGGTGACCTTATGGATAGGGTCAGAGCCTTTTGTATAGGTTGACACAAGCACATGACCGGCTTCGTGATAGGCTGTCAGCTTTTTCTGCTCATCAGAAATAAACATACTTTTTCGTTCAGGGCCCATCAGTATTTTGTCGCGGGCCTGTTCGAAATTCTCTGCTGAAATAAGCTCCTGTTCATTACGAGCGGCAAGAAGTGCTGCTTCATTGACAAGATTTGCCAGGTCGGCTCCGGAAAATCCGGGAGTGCTTTTAGCCAATGTGACGATTTCGACACTTCCGTCAAGAGGGGTATTGCGGGTATGGATTTTCAAAATAGCCTCACGTCCCCGTATATCGGGTTTATCGATAGTGATCTGGCGGTCAAACCGCCCCGGCCGGAGCAGGGCAGTATCAAGCACGTCAGGACGGTTTGTCGCAGCAATAAGGATAACGTTTTCGCTGGTCGTAAAACCATCCATCTCGACAAGAAGCTGGTTCAGGGTCTGTTCCCTTTCATCATGCCCGCCGCCAAGCCCCGCTCCCCGGCTGCGGCCGACAGCATCGATCTCATCAATAAAGACGATGCAGGGTGAATTTTTTTTCGCCTGTTCAAACAGATCCCGCACCCTTGCAGCACCTACGCCGACAAACATCTCAACGAAATCAGCACCGGATATCGAGAAAAAAGGAACTTTGGCTTCTCCGGCGATGGCTTTGGCAAGCAGGGTTTTGCCTGTGCCGGGAGGACCGAGGAGCAGAACGCCCTTAGGTATTTTCCCGCCTATTTTCTGAAATTTTTCAGGATTGGTGAGAAACTCAACGGTTTCCTGGAGCTCTTCAACCGCCTCATCAACTCCTGCGACATCTTTAAAGGTTATTTTGACGTCAAATTCGCTGATCAGTTTTGCGCGGCTCTTGCTGAAACTGAAAATAGTTTTTGCCTGAGATCCGTTTTGTCCGTTCATCCGCCTGAAGAGAAAAAAGTAAACAACACCGAAAATAATCCAGGGGGCAAACAGGATAAAAAAAGTATTGAATGCGCCTGAGCCTTCTTCAACTTTGAGACGTATTCCTTTTTCAGCGAGGATGTCTGCCTGTTCAATGCTGAATGACGGAATTCTGACAGCAAAATGATCAGCCTGCAGGGTAGTCCTGTTGACAAGCTGCAATTGGGTCACTGCTTTCAGTCTGCCGTTCAGGATTGCAGATTTATCCTCAAATGTTCTTACAGTAACCTCTGTAACAAGAGCCCTGGAGAGAATAGATTTGTACTCGTTATAGGTAATTTCAGGGTTGTCCGTGGCGGAGAAAAACCGCTGAAACATAAAAAGCATCAGAAGTGCAAGCATCATGAAGAGGATAAAGCGCGGAAACCTGGCCTGAGGGCTGCCGCCTTTTCCCTGAAACCATCCAGGGTCTCGATCCCCGTCGTTCACCGGTTTGAATTTGTTCCGGAAATCGTCTTTTCCTGACTTTTTTACAGGATTTTCAGGCATAAAAAAGGTATAGAGATGAAGTTAAATGTAACTTACTACATTTAAAGTAATTAAAACTTAAACCTAAATTAAAAACAAAAAGTTTATTATTACATGTCTGTTCGACCCGATGCCAGCGCCTTTCTCTTCAGACTCAAGAGTTTCGGGTTAATCTTTTATCTTATAAATCTGAAAAAAACAGTGAGTTTTTCTTAAATTCACTCCACTTGCGATAGTTCCCTGTCAATAATAAACAGTACGACGCTCATTATGGTTGCTCAACGGGTCAGGACGAGGTTTGCACCTTCTCCAACAGGATATTTACATGTAGGCGGCTTGAGGACCGCATTGTATAACTACCTGTTTGCAAAGAAAATGAATGGAGAGTTCATTATCAGAATTGAGGATACCGATCAAACCAGGAAGGTAGAGGGAGCGCAGCAGAATCTGATCAAAACCCTTGAATGGGCAGGAATAGTAGCTGATGAAAGTCCGGAAATCGGGGGTGATTTCGGGCCCTACATTCAATCTGAACGGCTTGCCATATATGACAGATACTGCAGGCAGCTGCTTGAAGACCGTCATGCGTACTACTGTTTTGCAACTCATGAGGAGCTTGAAGAAAATCGACAGTTGCAGATAAAACAGGGCCTTCAGCCTAAATATAACAGAAAATGGCTGCCTGAAGAGATGGGCGGTTCAATGCCGCCAAGTGAAATCAGAAGGAAAATGGAAGAGGGGGCACCCTATGTTATCCGAATGAAAGTGCCCGATTATGTTTCTGTCTGGTTTGAAGATATAATAAGAGGGCCTGTCGAATTTGATTCTGCAACAATTGATGATCAGGTGCTGATGAAATCCGACGGTTTTCCGACCTATCATTTTGCCAGTGTCATTGATGATCATTTAATGGAGTTTACCCATATCATCAGAGGTGAGGAGTGGCTTCCCTCCATGCCGAAGCATCTCCTTCTCTATGAGTTTTTTGGCTGGGAGCCGCCAAAGGTTGCCCATCTTCCGCTTCTGCTTAATCCTGACCGTTCAAAACTCAGCAAAAGACAGGGGGATGTTGCTGTTGAGGATTATATACGAAAGGGTTACAGCAGTGATGCGATCGTGAATTTTGTGGCCATGCTCGGATGGAACGAAGGAGAGGGGAGCGAGCAGGAGGTTTACAGCATGCAGGAACTCATAGAAAAATTTTCTCTTGAACGAGTCGGCAAAGCCGGTGCGATTTTCAATGTTGATAAACTTAACTGGCTCGAAAAACAGTATATCAAGAACCGTCCGACAGAGAAGATTATCGAAGTTATAAAACCGCTTCTGCTTGCCGAGCTTGACAGGAAAGAGTCGCTTATGCCGACGGATATGATTACCCGGGACGAATATCTTGCAAAAGTTATAGAGCTTATGCGGGAGCGCGTTGGATTTGAGCATGAATTCGTGACATTCTGTTCCTATTTCTTTTTCGATCCTGACTCATATGATGAGGAGGGAGTCAAAAAACGCTGGGTTGCCGATACCAATGATCTTCTCAGGGAGTTTGCCGCGATACTTGATTCTCTTGAGGTGTTCAGCGCTGAGAACATAGAAGCTAACCTCAAGGAATTTGTTGCGCCAAGGGGGCTTAAAGCAGCTGTTCTGATACATCCGCTCAGAATTCTCAGTTCAGGTGTGAGTTTCGGACCGAGTCTTTATCATATGCTCGAAGTGCTCGGAAAGGAGACCGTGCTCAGGCGGATTCTGAAGGGAATTGAAAAGATCAGCTTTCCTCTTTAGTCCTGCAGAACCGCATGGAGCGGGCAGGAGCGCGCTCCGTAATTTTTGTTTTTTCTTTTGAACAAGAGTAAAAAATTCCTATATTTTGCCTTTCGTTTCATGGACAGATAGCTCAGTTGGTAGAGCAAAGGACTGAAAATCCTTGTGTCGTGGGTTCGATTCCCTCTCTGTCCACACCGGTTAACGGAATGTTCCCATACGCTGCTTCTGTGACAACATTGCATGTCTTCTTTTTCCCTGCTTTTCACATTACCGGGTACTATATGTCATGCAAGGCATCTCGCTATGCTTCAGGCTTTGAATATCACCAGCTTCAGGCATGAATATTACCACTGAACCTGACCAGGAGCTCTGGCATGATATGCAGCAACCGGGTGCATACGAGTGGTGGTATTTCGATGCTGAAGACAAAGAGAGCGGTTTGTCTTTCGTGCTTATCTGGTTTTCCGGTTTTCCCTTTTCCCCTTACTATACGAACCATTATGAGAAATGGAAAAGCGGCATAATCCAGGATGCTCCTCTGCCCTCGAATTACTCCGGGTTCAGTTTTCAGTTGTATGAAAACGGTCGTGAGACTGTTAATTTTATCAGAGAGGGGCGCAATGGTCTTTTTGAAAGCAGCCGAAGAGATATCGGTGTCCGGTTTGAACAGAACCGCTTTAGCTATGATCCATTAAAGGACCAATACCTGCTTGAAATTGATTTTTCCTTTCCCGCCCGTCAGAAAAAAGTGAAAGCATCTCTTTTATTCAAATCATGCCGAAGGGTTACCTACAATAAAAAAAATGGAAACAATGCAGGCCGGGCTTCTCTTCATCAGTGGTTATTGAGTGTTTCCAGGGCCGAAGTGGAGGGAACGATTGAAATAATTGAACAACGAAAAGAGAGTGTTCGCACCATTCCTGTCAAGGCTACCGGATATCACGACCATAATCTCGGTGCCGTGCCCATGCAGGAGTCTATTGCCCGCTGGTATTGGGGAAGGGCTTTTTCCGAGCGTTTTGACCTTATCTATTATGTGACTTTTTTTAACAACAAAGAATGTCAGCCGATTGCAGTCCTTGTGCTTCATGACAATATGAATGAAAAGCTCACAATTCTTGACACAGTGCGTTTCGCTGAAAGCAATTTCAGGCGAGGCCTTTTTTCACCTCTTCACAGCAGGGATCTTGACCTGCAGTTTGGTAACATCAACCTGAAGATTCATCATGACAGGGTGCTTGATGCAGGACCGTTTTATCTCCGGTTTGCATCCGGCATATCTCTGCAGATGGACGGCCGGAAGACCGAAGGAATAAAGGGAATATCGGAGTTTCTCAATCCTGCCCGCCTTGAGTCAAGGTTTATGCGTTTATTCACCAGCGCCCGTATCTGGAGAGATGGTGAGGATGCGATCATGTATAGAGGTTATAATAATTTTAAACGCTTTTTGGATTGGAATAATCGGTGAGAATATTATAAATTCAAAGTTTGTTTGCTTAGCCTGAATTCAATGCATGACTGCCTGGATTGAAAACGAGATCACGGTTGTCGTTGAACCTGCGGAAGGTTTTTTTACCTGTTGATTTTATAACAAAAGTATTTAAAAAGGAGATAGATCGTAATGGCACAACAAGGTAATTTCAAGAGCCCTTCAAGGATGGGCACACTTGGAGACGGTGCTCCACTCTCTTCGACCGTTAAGCCCAGTGAACAGGGGGGGGCAGGGGTTGATATCGAGCGTCGCAGTTTTCTCGGCAAAGTAGTTGGAGGTATCGGCGCCGTTGTAGCCGTATCGACTCTCTATCCTGTTGTACGGTATATTATTCCTCCTCCTGTCAAGGAGGTTGCAAGCGTTAATGAACTGGTTGTCGGGAAAGCTGCTGAAGTAGCTGAAAACACCGGCAAGATTTATCAGTTTAACAAGGACAAGGTGCTTGTTATCAATGATAACGGGAAACTGACCGCATGCAGTGCGGTTTGCACCCATCTCGGCTGCAGTGTTGGCTGGGATAATGCACAGAATCTCATCTTTTGCCCTTGTCATGGCGCAAAATACAAGCAGACAGGAGAGATCATTTCCGGTCCGCAGCCTAAACCCTTAGCTCCGTTTAAAGTAAGGGTTGAAGGGGAAGATCTTATTATTGCAAAAGCTTAACCTTTAATTTTTGAAAACCAAGGGAGTCAGGAAAGATGGCTGAAAACAATCAGAACGCTATGGCTGGAAATGCTCCAGCCAAGCCGAAACCTGCTGTTTCGTCTGCCGCAAGTATGGCAGCTTCGAAAGGCGGTGTCTATAAACCACCGGTAGACAGTCCGGATCCGAGTCCCTACAAGGATTCACGTGTCAGCTCTTTAGGCGGATGGTTCCATGAGCGCTTCTACGTCGTGCTTCCGGTACTTGACTACCTTAAGAAAAAGGAAGTACCCAAACACCGCCTCTCATTCTGGTATTATTTCGGCGGTCTTACCCTGTTTTTTTTCATAATCCAGATTCTGACCGGTCTGCTGCTCATGCAGTATTACAAGCCAACCGAAGCAGCGGCATTTGCATCATTTGTCTTCATTCAGAAAGAGGTTCCTTTCGGCTGGCTTATACGCCAGATTCACGCATGGTCGGCCAATCTCATGGTTCTGATGGCGTTTATTCACATGTTCAGCACCTTCTTCATGAAGTCATACCGGAAACCCCGTGAGCTTATGTGGGTAAGCGGTTTTGTGCTGCTTGTACTCAGCCTCGGGTTCGGATTTACAGGATATCTTCTTCCCTGGAACGAACTGGCTTTCTTTGCCACCCAGGTTGGAACTGAAGTTCCGAAAGTCGCTCCCGGCGGAGCACTCCTTGTCGGTATCCTGCGCGGCGGTGAAGAGGTCAGTGGTGAAACGCTTACCCGCATGTTCTCGCTGCACGTTGTTCTGCTTCCCGGTCTTCTTATGCTGGTGCTTTCAGCACATCTGCTGCTGGTTCAGGTTCTCGGTACTTCAGCACCGATCGGATACAAGGAATCAGGCATGATCAAAGGGTACGAAAAGTTTTTCCCGACCTTCCTTGCAAAAGACGGTATCGGCTGGCTGATCGGATTTGCTCTCCTTGTCTATCTTGCGGCGGTATACCCCTGGGAAATAGGTGTTAAAGCAGATGCACTGAGTTCTGCGCCTGTTGGCATCAAGCCGGAATGGTATTTCTGGGCACAATTTCAGCTGCTTAAAGATTTAGCATTTGAAGGCGGTGAGCTTATCGCTATCGCTCTTCTGACCATTGGCGCTGTTGTCTGGGCAGCTGTTCCATTCCTTGACCGCCAGGCATCACGGGAAGAGAAAAGCCCGAAGTTTACGATTCTTGGTCTCGTCGTTCTGGCCTTCCTGCTTATCAACACCTTCCGTATTTACATCGAGTATGGCTGGTAGAGCATACGCAGTTTGAAAAATGTCAAAAGCCCGGTTCATCCCGGGCTTTTGACATTTAAAACCAGTACAGGGGTAATGGTATTTCCGTTTTTTAACGGCAAAATGCCGGTAATTTTAAGAAATTCCGCTGATAAGCTCCTCCATTTCATATCCTGAAAGGAACGCATCCATATCCATTTTCTCATTGGCGGTTACCCATCCGGTGATTGCGCCCCCCTGTTTTTTCTTTTTTGCCTTAGGGAGTAAATCCGGTTCATTCAGCAGTTCCTGAACAGAGAGCCAGGCCATGAGCACACTGAAGCGGTGCTCACGGAACCAGGTTTTCCGATGTCGTTCATCGAACTGCATTAAGCGGCCCAGATGCGCTTTGTTATCAGTATAAAGTTTCTTTAACAGGTTGAGCAGTTGCTCTGCGGGGTCACCCGGTATCTGTTCAGGTTTTTGAGTGAGCATGCAGATAAGAAGGTCCGGCAGGTTTTCTGCAGGTATGCCGATAACACCTTTTTCCGGATAAATTGCCTGAAGCGAATCGCTCATCAGCCAGTCATCGACAATGTTCGAGTTCAGCGCTCCGGTGGATGCCACGAGTTGCTGCAGCGAGTCGAGCACAATCCAGTGCATAGCCACCATGTAATACCCGGAACCATCCCTGCTGTTCAAACCGATGGCTGTCAGGAGTTTCCGGGAAGCGGCCTTTTCCTTTAAAAGAACGGCAAGGGCTGATACTTTTCGATATAGTGAGGCTGCACGGACCGTAAGATTTTCCGGAACGGGTATGTGTTTTTCCATGATTTCACTAAACTGACTGGAAACCTTCTCAAGCAGAGACGCCATGTATTTTTCAAAAGCCGCTCTCCCCCCGTCCGTTGCGTTCTCTGTCAGTGGAAGCAGTACGTCGGAAGCAAGAGCTGCGGATACCAGGCTGTGCAGCGGAGAGAGGCTCAGGCTGAGAGCTGCACGATCGATCGACGCGGTTCCCCGCCCGTTCAGTTCTGCTGCAAGACGGTCATAGGGTCTGAGTTTTGAGGGGCGCACCTCTCTGAAGTCGAGGAAGACATTGTATTTGTAGCCATCGAGTGCAACAAGCATGCCGTTTTCAGCGATCTCTCTGTTGGAACGGATAAACTCCATGCCGCTGGCGTGATCCCTGAAAATTACATAGGAACCATCTTCCTGGCTTAAGTTGAGACCTTCGCAGAGGGAGCTTTGCCGGATATCACCGTTCTGGCGGTAGCCGACCGATATTTTAATCCAGCCGGTCGCCTGCTCAAAGCAGTTGTTAAAGACAACAAGTGCTTTTTCATCGGCAAGCCGGTTGGAATAAGCGAAAATATTCTCATTGACGGCACCCTCAGGCGAATAGACATCATAAAGGAAAAAGTTGCGGACCTCTGCAAAAAGAGGACGCTTCTTCATGATGGGAAAGATTTCCCGGTAGTGGCGGCTGACCAGGTTTTCATCCGGCTGTTCGTCATAATACGCTCTTGCATACTCCATACCGTATTTTTCAGTAAACCCTTCAACCTGACCATGACCGAACATCGGAAGTCCCGGCATGGTCAGCATCATCATGCAGACGCCGAAATACTTATCTCCTCTGCCGAACTGGGCGATTGCGGTATCTTCATCAGGGTTGTTCATGAAGTTGACATATCGCTTGAGGATTTCGGCGTCGAATTCGAGGGTGTTCTTGATCAGATAGCGGTAGCTGGTATTATCCTCTTTTTTCAGCATGTGCATGAATGCGCTGTTATAGACCCTGTGCATGCCGAGTGTACGGACAAAATAACCCTCAAGCATCCAGAATGCTTCGGCAAGCAGGAGGGTATCGGGGACTTCCCGCTGAATGCGGTCAACAACTTCACGCCAGAACTCTTCGGGTATTGCGGCATCGAATTCCGTCATACTCATGGCATAGGCTGACCGGGAAGGTACACCGGCGCTATGGCCATAAAGCGGAAACCAGAGCCTCTGAATATGTCGTTTGGCCAGTACCATGGCAGCGTCAAAACGGATAATGGGAAACATTCTTGCGACCTGCAGGATCTGCTGAATAACTCCTTCCCGAACCTCCGCGCTGAGAAAGTTCAGCTGTGCAGTGTCGTTCCACGGCATGATGGTGCCGTCATTGCCATGATAGATGTAGCTCGTATTGCCTGTCAGGTAATCAACCCGTTTGAATGTGACCGCAGCATCGGAACGGTTCCAGTAGCCGTCTTCAAGGTAGATGCCGTAACGGGAGTCACTGCTTAGGTTCGGTCCGTTATAGGAGTAGTTATAATAAGGTGCGCTGTAAGACGAAAGGAACCACTCAGGATTGTTTCGTACAAGCTCGGAATCCATTCCCGTATGATTGGGTACCATATCGCTTGCAAGGCGGAGGCCTCGCTGTTTGGCTCTGCTGTGGAGGTTCTGATACCCCTCATAACCGCCTATGTCGTCGGAAATAGTATAATTTTCAAGAGCGTATGCAGAGGCTTTTGCTTCAGGATTTCCCTGGAGCTGTTTGATTTTCTGGGATGCGTGACTTCTCTGCCAGATCCCTATCAGCCATAATGCTGTAAAACCGCGTTCGGCAATAAGGTCCAGTTCTTCATCGGGAATATCCTGCAGCCGTTTTACAGCTCTCCGGTAAATTTTACTGAGCTGGTCAAGCCAGACGTATGTGCTTTTGGCCAGCATGACAACTTCAGGCATCCACGATGAGTCGGTGGAGTAGTTTGCCGGGGCATTTGCATCATCAGCAGAACTGTATTCAGGCACCTGTGCTTTTTTTTCAAACTCATAGACCTCTTTCCGGAGTTCCTTATCCCGGGAAATCTGCTCGAAAAAGAGGTATTTGTCTTCATCCTCAATAAAATCAATGGCCCCGGAAAGCAATTCCCAGAATGGCGAATTTTCAAGCAGCTCACCCCAGTTCAGGCGGATGTATCGAAGCTGTTCAAGGATTGAAGTCGGTGCATGTTTTATCGGTCTGATAAGCAGTTCTGCAAGGTCGACATTGTCCGGTCCTACGGGACCCATGGCCTGCATTGAGCTCCGCATGGTCATGATCAGTTTCCGGTAGGCGTTCTCCCCGGTGAGTTTTTCATCGGTCAAAAGATCGGAAAACTGTTCGAGAGCAGGGTTCTGGTTATTAAGCCAGACGAGGAAAGACTCTTCGAGGACTTTTGTTTTGTTGCCCTGCTCCTTCAGCCAGTCGGCGGATGTTTCGGTTCCGGCAAAGATGTTCTGCGTAGGAAATGTGCTGATAAACCTTTTCAGGTAATGTTCCGATTGCTCAGCAGAAAGTTCCTCGTTCAGCACTCCGTATACATTTTCAAGAAAATCCGGCTGCCGGGCAGTTATTGCTTTCGTCATGATAGAGTGAAACAACTCGTGCAGGAGTTTCATGCCGTGGAGCTGTGCCGGGAGTATTGGTTTTGCCTCTGGGCCTTTCTGTTTTTTAAGAAAATCGTTGATGATCGCGGCCTGTCTTTCTGTCGTTCTTACACTTTCCTGACCGGCAGCGGGTAAAGAGAGGAATTCCGGATCAGTCAGATGGAAAAGCTCTCGGGCATTTCGGTTGACATAAAAGTGTTCTTTGTTTTGAAGTACTACCGGGTTTTGCTGGATTGTCATAGTAATTTTGCAATGCCGAAGCATTAAGCTGATTGAGAGAGTAGTGCAACCCTCCCGTTTTGCAGGGCTTTCACTACTTTAAAGTACGGAATTTCTCTATTAAATGTCAGGCAGATGTCTAAAGGTTCGGGGAGGAGCCTGTTGGTGGAATGAACGCCTGACGTTTGATGCGGATTATTCTGTCAGCATTCTCCGTCATGGATAGTCTCTGGAGGCAGGAGCAGGTTACGTGATTTTCTTGTCGATATATCGCTGAAGGTAGTTGAATCCGAGGTCTTTTGCGGCCCTGAGAACGTCAAGCCCGATGCCGTAGAGTGCTCCGTTACGCTGCGATGAAACAGCAGGATCGGGCCCCGCAGGGCTGCAGGAGTTGCAAGAGCATTGTTTACCTCTTATTGTCTTGGTGAGCAGCAGTCCGGCAGCAAAGGTCATACCTGCAGCCAGAAAAGGGTGCTTTCTGACAATTTTCACTGGAGACAACTCCTCTGTCAGGCCGTCTTTCAGCTGCCGGGATCTTGCCATGATATGCTCTTCTTTTTCAGCAATAGTGTTCTGCAACTCTTCTATACGTGCCTGAATGCTGTGTAACTGCTCATTTTTTGTAGTCATGGACTGATAAAAGAATTTTCTGGATCAGGTTTTTCAGGACTGAAGGTTTGAATTTAGTGAATAACACAAAACATGAAAGAAAAACAAGGCTTACAAGCAGATAACCAAGAAAAGGATGACCGAGAAGCTGACCGGCCAGCAGTGCGAATGTTGTGATAAGGTAGCCAATACCAATGATCAGTATAACTCCGAGAATAACTGCCGCAGCAACAATCGACATCTTCTCTGTCAGCTCTAACTTGACCAGTTCGATTCTTGCCTCTATAATAGATATGACATCATCATAGGTCGACTTTGCCGTATCATCAAAGAGTTTCTGGATTCCGGAACTTTTGCGCTTTTGCGGTGACTCCTGATTCTCTTTCTCTTGGCGGTTTATCATAAGTCCTGATATAAATGCCTGTTATCGCTTTCTCCTGAAAATAAGCCCCAGCAATGCGCCTGCACCCAAAGAGTAGAGCATGGCCTGAGCAGGATATTTTCTGATGTACTCTCTTGTTTTTTCAGCTCTATCCAGCAGCTGTTCATAGGAGGGACTCTCCTTGAATCGCGAAAAAGATTCCGAGATGCTTTCACTGATCTCTTTTATCTGATCGGGTATAGGAGATGCTCGCAACGGCTCCTGTGCCTGATCACATGGTGCATCGCTGTGTATGACAACCGGGACTTCCTGTTCCATATGAGTTCGAAAGATGGTTATGAGTTGCCTTGCCTCAATATGAAAAGAATATATAAAAACAATATGGTCTTTGCATGGCCCTCTCTTTTGTCAATTTTTCAGTTTCGGGAGCTTACTGAAGAAGTCTTCCACCGTCAACATTGATAACCTGACCGGTGATATAGTCGCTTTCAAGGAGAAAGATGATGGTTCTGATGATATCAAGCGGATCGCCAAGGCGCCGGAGCGGAATTTTTTTGATCATTTCATCTTCACTGTCCATATCCTTTTGAGGATTCAAGGTGACCGTTCCGGGGGCGATGGAATTGACAAGAATACCGGGAGCGGACATTTTTGCAAATATTCTGGTGAGATGCTGTATTCCGGCTTTCGATACCGTATAGGGTGCGAAGTTGCGCCAGACAAGATCGGCAGAAATATCGGTCAGGGTAATGATGCGGGAGACGAAAGTCTGTTTCCGCATGATCCTGACGGCTTCCTGCATCGTAAAGAAAGTTCCTTTCAGGTTGGTATCAATCAGGCTGTCCCATTGCTCTTCGGTTACCTCCGGCAAGGGGGTACTGTAAAAATTCGATGCACTTGCAATGAGCAGATCAAGCCGGTCGAACTGCTTGCGGAAAGTGGTAAATGCACTGGCTATATCTCCTGTTTTTGATACATCACAGCGGACCATCTGCGATTCGGGGCTTATCCATCTGATCTTTTCAAGAGTTTGCCCGGCTCGCTCTTCCGAGGAGTGCCAGGTAAAGAAAACGGTATAACCTTGCCCTGCCACAGAAAGCGCAATTTCACTGCCGAGTCTTCCCGAAGCGCCGGTCATGAAGCATACTTTTCTGCCTGAAGGTTTCATGTCAAATAGTTTAATCTCTTTTCATGTGAATATGCTGTAAAACATTTTCGCGGGATAAAAAGTTGACCGTAAGAAATTCCGGCCATTCACCTTCTCATCCGAGTTTTCTGAACGAAGAGGCCTTGATTGCGGCAAAAAGGGTGGATCCTGTCGTAATGTTAAGATCCTCGGCTGCTGAACGCACGATTTCAGCAACGAACTTCTCTCCATTGGCCGATAGCACCACGCCGACCCTTACGTCTGATCGAAACAGTTCTGTAACGGTACATTCCAGCAGGTTCCTGGCGCTGATGGCTTCGGGGTGCTGCTTGAAGAGAATGATATCGCGCGACGAGAGTTCAAAAAGGGATTTTCCTTTCGCCTCTCCGTCAGAGATCAGGAGGGTATTGTGGCCCCAGGGGTAGGCATATAAGCCGTTATTCTGAACCGGGTCGGCAAGATGGAGCAGATTGAGATATCCTTTCGGGCTTTGTGCCATGCTGGTTCGTGCAAGCTGGTCGGGAGTTGTTGTTTCAGCCAAGCTCCCGTTTTTGATCACAACAATCCGCTCAGCCATGAGTTGCATCTCAAGAATCGAGTGCGAAATAAAGAGATAGGGAATGCCGAACTCTTCACTCACGCTTTTCAGATAGGGAATGATCTGAAATCGCAGCGTGTCATCAAGAGCGGAGAGCGGTTCGTCCATCAGGAGCAGGCGGGGGTTTGCAAGCACAGCCCTGCCGAGTGCGACACGCTGTTTTTCCCCGCCTGAAAGATTGTGCACCCCGCGCTGCATGAGCGGCTGCAGTTTCAGTATGGTAATCAGGGTTTCCGGCTTGATATTCCGGTTTTCAGCGCGGCACCGCCTGTAGCCATAGAGCAGATTGGCTTTTACGCTCAGATGGGGAAAAAGCATTGCCTGCTGAAAAACAATGGCAATGCGTCGGCGTTCAGGGGAGAGATTGACACACTTCGCAGAGCTGAAGAGGCACTCGTCATTCAGATATATCTCACCTCTGTCCGGCTCAAGAAGACCTGATATGAGATGAACCAGTGTTGATTTGCCGCTTCCGGAGCGGCCGAAAATCCCGATCCGTTCGCCTGAAACATCAGCATTTACCTGCAAAAGAAAGCTGCCCTGTTTTTTTTCAGCATCAATCCTGAGGTTCATAGCGCGCTTCTCCGGTGAAGTTTTTTGCCGAGCAGTTCATGAACGATAAGCACAACGACGGAAATGATGACGGAGACCATGCAGAGCGAGAGCGCCATGGTTACGCTTGAGGGTGAACTGGCATAATCGTAGATGGCCAGCGGAATGGTTTGCGTGATGCCGGGAATATTGCCTGCAACAATGATGGTTGCACCGAATTCACCAAGGCTCCGGGCAAACATAAGCGATGAACCGGCCATTATTCCCCGCAGGGAGAGCGGAAGAATAATGGTTGCGAGGGTATCGTACCAGGCTGCGCCGAGGCTTCGGGAAGCCTCGATAAGCTGCTGGTCTATTGATTCCATACCAAGTCGGATAGAGCGTACCAGTAGGGGGAACCCGACAGTTGCTGAAGCAATAACTGCAGCTTTCCAGGTAAATATGATCGGGATGCCCGAAGCATCGAGCAGTTTTCCGATCCAGCCGTTTTTGCCAAGCAGCAGCAGCAGAAAAAAACCGATCACCACCGGGGGGAGCGTGAGCGGGAGGTTGATAAGCACCTCGAGTACCACTTTTCCCCTGAATCTTCTGAAGACTATCAGCCAGGCAATGGCAAAGCCGAAAGGCAGCGCCAGGGCAGTCGCCGTAAGTGCTACTTTCAGGGAGAGCCAGATGGCAGCTATATCTTCAGGTGTCAGCGTCATAGAGTTAAAGGGATACTGCTGTTTACCATGTTGTACTTATTTGAGGACAAAGCCGTATTTGCGGAGAACCGATTTTGCTTCAGCGCCCTGCAGGAAGAGGTAGAATGCCTTTGCTTCCTTGTTTTGTGCGGCTTTTACCGTCAACGCCATCGGATAGGTCACTCTTGGATAGAGTTTTTGCGGCACTACGAAGAGCAGTTTTGCTTTTTGTGCCAGCAAAGCGTCGGTGCGGTAAACAAATCCGCCATCAACCTCGCCAAGTTCGGCATACATGAGACACTCCCTTACATCCTTTGCCATCACAAGCTTTCCGGCAAGCTGATTGTCAATACCTGCATTTTTGAAGGAGGTCATGGCATACTCGCCAGCGGGAACGCTCTTCGGGCTGCCAATGGCAATCTTGTCGAGTTTCAGGAGATCGTTCATCGAGGCCACCTTTTTTGTGGTAGTTCCGGCAAAAACAAGCGAGTTGTAAGCAAGCATTTTAGCGTTGGCTCCGTCCACAAGCTTTTTCTCTTTCAGATAATCCATCCACTGGTTGTTTGCGGCAATAAACAGATCAACCGGCGCGCCATTTTCAATCTGACCGGCAAGCGTTCCTGACGGACCGAAATTTTTAACAAAGGTGGAGCCAGGATTTTTTTTGGTGTAACTGGCACTCAGTTCATTGATTACCTCCTTGAGACTTGCGGCAACTGAAAGGCTCAGCTCTCCTGCCATTGCAGGCATTGAGATGGTGAGCAATGCAAAAAGCAGAAGGAGTGTTTTTCTCATTGATGTCATCTTGATTGTATCTGTTATGGGTGGTTAAGATAAAGGGTGAATAAGCGCGGCAATGTCAGAGGGCTTTCCGAAATAGACCGATGAGAGAACGAGGATGTCCACACCTGTGGCTGCATAGAGAGCGGCATTGTCGGCATTGATGCCTCCGGCAGCAGAAACCTTAATGCCGGGGAAATGGCGGTGAATCCCGGCAACAAGTATGGAGAGCTCTTCAGTCGGCATCTTGTCAACCTGCACAACATCAGCTCCCGCAGCGGCAATTTTCAGCGCCTCCTCTGTGGTGTCGGCTTCAACAAGAATTCTGTTTTCAGGAGCGCGCTGTTTCAGAGAGGGAAGCGTTTCAAGAAAACTCTCAAGCCCGCCCTGAAAAGCGGTATGGTGACGGAAAACCAGAATGGACTCCGACAGACCGAGCCGGTGGGGCATGGCGCCACCGGCCATGATAGCCTTGATGGCAACTTTTTTTGTTCCCGGAAACGACTTGCGTGTGGTGACAACAGAAACAGCAGGGTTTACGGCCCGCGCACTCGTTACGATTGCAGCAGTGCGTGTTGCTATCCCCGAAGCATATTCAAGCAGGTTAAGAGCAACCTTCCATCCGGCATGCAGGCTTGCCGCAGACCCTTCAGCGGAAAGAAACATGACTCCCGCCTCAACAGCAGTTCCGCTTTGCAGGCAGCAGGATACTGCTGCTCCACACTTTTCAAGCACCCGTGCGGCTTCTTCCGTGCCGCAGACGACAGTTTTATTGCGGGCGGTAAAGGTCATTTTTCCCTGCAAAGCGCCTATGCCGAGCAGTGATGTCGTTAGATCTCCGTAAGGCGCATCCTCTTCGATAAACCGGTCAATATCGTTTTCAGACAGTTGATAAAACATGTGCAGTTTACTGTTTCGTTATATTCCCTGAGATATTTCGAATCATGGAGATTATATTAAATAATAAGGTAAAAATCAATAATAAATTAAAAAGATAAGGTTTTTTTTTGGGAGAAATATTATTTATTTAAAATGTCTTGTGGAGGTTTTTAGCTGTCAGTACGCTGGTTCGGGCTTTCGTAAAATAATCAGGAATATAACGATATCTGCATAAAGTTAAACTGTCCATCCTGCTCGCACCACTGGAGGGTAAAATCACAGCGGACGACTGTCCGCTGTGATCGGGAATTCTTCTGAGATTATTATTTCAGCTCAGCATCATCCGGATTCACCACAAACCAGACACTATTGACACCCTGACCGTTGGTATCACCAGGTTGTTGATCGTTTACAAAGTAGTAAACAGGATATCCCCTGAAGGTGAGCTGCCGTTTGCCGTCTTCACGCATGATGGTTCCGAATTCCTCCTTTTTCAATACTTTCGGCTTGACAAACTTTTCACGGTAATAAACAGTCCACTTCTCAGCACAGGGACCGTTACAGGTGCTTCTGCCCGGAGAATCTTTGGCAAACCGGTACAGCGTCATGCCGTTCTCATCAGCAAGGTATCTGCCGATACCCTCTTTTTCCCTGATGTTCAGGGATGGATACCTGCACTTTGCCGAAGCCGGGATGGCTGCGGCGGTCATGATGAATAGAAAAACCATGAGAGTGGCTTTGTTTTTCATTCAATTCTCCTGTTTTTTAATGAAGTTGAATCGCGTCGACATCGTGATGGTATTCTTTTCTTCAAGAATCCTTTAAGGCAGGCTATAAGTTGCATGATATGCAGCGCCATGACATTTTGACCCGGATAATTTTCATTCCACCTTGATTTGACCGGGAAAGAATATCCGTTTCACTATTTCATTCGTTGCATTCCCGGTTGACTAAAGTGCACAGCACATAATTCCCGGCAGTTACGTCTGACGGCTAATTTTTTGTTTTTATTTTTATTCATCGTACATTTACGATAAACAAATCGGGCGACTTATGCAGAGAACATTATTAGCTGTTGAATACAGCGGAGAGGAGGAGGTGCTGGCGGCGATCGCAAAAGCACTAAGCCATCCTGTGAGGGTAAAGATATTGAAGCTGCTTGCAAGTCATACATGCTGCTTTACAGGCGAGCTGACTGAGATTATACCCATGGCGCAGTCTACTATTTCGCAGCATCTCAAGGCGCTTCTCGAAGCGGGCCTTATAAAGGGCGAAATTAACCCTCCTAAAGTCAAGTATTGTATTGACAGGGAAAACTGGTTGAAAGCCTCTGCTCTCTTCGGAAAATTTTTCACTGCAGATAAGGAGAGTATGTATGACTGTGGGTAACTCGTTCTCTTTTTAATGATTATAGATTTTCTACAAACCTGCATAAAGGAGACAATAATGAAAAAGGTAAAAATTCTCGGTAGCGGATGCGGAAAGTGCAATCAACTCGCCGACGCGGTAAAAGCCGTGATTGCATCAGAAGGAATTGAGGCGTCTGTTGAAAAGGTGGAGGATATTCAGCAGATAATGGCCTACAACATTCTTTCAACTCCGGCGCTCGTTGTCGATGAAAAAGTGCTCTGCAAAGGGCGTGTTCCTTCTCATGAAGAGCTTAAGGAGCTACTGACCAACGGGCCGAAAGGGTGCTGCGGAAATCATGGCAGCAGCAACTGTTGTTAACCTTGTTCCGGTAGAGAGGAGAAGAAGGCGAATCACTATTATGGAAACATTATGACAGGCCCCCGACAAAAATTTCCTGAGGCGTTGGTGCCGGAAAACGTGAAATGGATTTCCGGCGTTTTTGCCGCTGCCCTTCTCTTGATTCTGCTGTACAGCAATCTGGAACGGTTTGCGGCACTCTCGCTTCAGATTGCGGGAATTACCCGGGCGGACCGTTTCGGTGAAGCCCTCTACTTTTTTATCTATGAGGTGCCCAAAGTGCTCCTGCTTCTCACGGCAGTTGTTTTTGTAATGGGGGTTGTACACACCTTTGTCTCGCCGGAACGAACCAGAGTACTGCTTTCAGGGCGGCGCACCGGTTTCGGAAACGTCATGGCTGCCGGTCTCGGCATTGTGACTCCCTTCTGCTCGTGCTCAGCTGTTCCGTTGTTTATCGGTTTTCTGCAGGCAGGGGTACCGCTCGGCGTGACCTTTTCGTTCCTTGTTTCTGCACCGATGATCAATGAAGTCGCCCTTGCTCTCCTATTCGGCATGTTCGGCTGGAAGGTTGCTTTGCTCTATATGATAATGGGTCTCTTTGTTGCGATAGCTGCCGGTCTGGTGATCGGACAGCTCCGGATGGAGCGCTATCTGGAAGATTGGGTGCAGAAACTTCAGGAGAGAACTGTTTTTCCTGAAGCGGACGGCGAGCCGATGAGCTGGCCGCTTCGTCTCGGGGAAGGGATCAGCCATCTTCGTGAGATTGTCGGAAAGGTGTGGCTTTACATTGTGCTTGGTGTAGGGCTCGGGGCGGGAATTCACGGTTATGTGCCGGAAAACTTCATGGTGTCGCTCATGGGCGAAAATGTCTGGTGGTCGGTTCCTGTTGCCGTGCTGATCGGGGTTCCCATGTACTCGAACGTGGCA
>Ga0268284_1000367_pt1 | contig 32633 bp, 30 predicted proteins | sample saktaG_14_FD_190137 | JGI IMG/M metagenome (GOLD analysis project Ga0268284, IMG submission 190137) | Saline water microbial communities from Sakinaw Lake, British Columbia, Canada - sak_2013_06_06_40m | ecosystem: Environmental > Aquatic > Non-marine Saline and Alkaline > Saline ...
GATTATATAATTGATAATCATTACATAACATTACAAAGAATTACAACCTGTTAATAAGTTTTACAAGTAAAGTTGTACAATAAGTTGCCAGTTCATATCTTTGGACCCTTGTTTGACCCCCATTTTAAATTCCAAAAATATGGCTTCAATTATCTATTATCCTGATAAAGAAAAGAACGGAAAATCTCTTTTAATCCTATCTTTTACCTTTCATCATGCTCGTTTACGGCTTTCGACCGGATTGCATGTTCCAAAAGAAAATTGGGAACAGGAAAATCAGATTGCAGTACCCGTAAAAAAATTCGGAAAAGTCAATAAACGACTCATGGAAATAACAAGTTTTTTTGGTGATAAGTATGACGAGTTATTCCCCAAAGGAATAAAGCTTTCAAATGAAGAAGTAAACCGAAAAAAAGCAGAATTAACTAATGCTTACAAAATATTTACTGGAAGAAAGACAGCTACAGAGTCTAAAAAGGATTCACTGATTTCATTTGTTGGTTCATTCCAGGCCAGATATAAAAACAAAATTGGAGCAGCTCATTTATTACATTATACCGGGTTAAAAAACCATCTGGAAGCTTTCCAGGAGAAAATGAATTTCAGGGTTGATTTCGATACTATCGGAAAAGACTTTTACATAAAATTCACGGACTATTTAAGTGAACTCGGCTTAAAACCAAATACCATCGGCTCACATATCAAAAGAGTCAAACGATTGATGAATGAAGCCAATGAGGATAAATTAACAACAAACAATGATCACAAGAATCGTGAATTTAAAGTACTAAAGGAGGATGTTGACACAGTATATTTGACTGAAAATGACATCAAGGTTTTATATGAAATGGAAATTGAACAGCCTGACTATAGAGCAATCCGAGATATTTTTGTACTAAATTGTTATACCGGACTTCGACATTCTGACTGGTCAAAAGTTTCAAGATCAAATATACATGATGGGAAATTGTATGTTAAAACGCAAAAAACGAATGAACCTGTAATAATACCTGTTAAACCCTTGGTATCGGAAATTATGAAGAAATATAAAGCAATCCAGGTACCACCTCTTCAGAAAACGAATGATGGGATCCGTTTTATCGGCACTTTGGCGCAGGGTAAAAAACTCGGCAACGGTGATCTGAAAAAATGGCAAAAAATAAGAACCCATACAGCAAGGAGGTCTTTTGCAACAAATGCTTATCTGGCCGGTATTCCAATGCGGGACATCATGCAAATCACCGGTCATCGAACGACTGAATCATTTCTGAAATATATAAGGGTCACAAAGCTGGAGACTGCCGAGAAATTAAAGGATCACCCGTTTTTTAGGTAAGAACGCCTCTCCGGCAGCCGCAAGGCGGAGTTTACTTGTTGTTTCTTTTCTTTTCTTTTCTTTTCCACGGCCGCTGGCCAGTCAGGAGTGGACTTGATTACCTTATTCGCCCGCATTGTAGTCTGACAGCTCGTTGTGCTCAGTGGTTCAAACATTTTTCCTCTCAAATCTTCCAATTTCACCTTTATAAATCAATTTCTCATAAATATCCTTTCCTAACTCCTTTTTGAGATAAGCCGCAACCGAATTATTTGTGCAAACAACAAGTCTATGAATAAAATGAATATACTTTTCCAAATTCATTTTATTGATGGTATGCTTTGTTCTTCCTTTATGCGCTAATTCATGTCGAATTATAAGTATTTCATCAAGCATTTTTATTGCCTTCACTGAGGTCATTCCATTCCATTTCCAATTTTCAGATAATTTCTTTTTACCTAATGTTCTCTCAAAAAGAGTATCAATTTTATCATGGTTTGGCGTTTTAAATGAACCTATATTTTTTTGGAAATATTCCGACAATACTTCTTTCCATCCTGCCCCTGATAGTCTCCAGACCAAAGATTCATCTTTATTTTCTCGTATTTCTTTTGAAGCTAAAGTCAAGACTCTCATTGGAATATGATGCGGATCATTTGCAAAACCAATCATTGTTTCAAATGAATCTTTTACTAAATAAGTTAAATAATCCTGCCAAATCGCGATAAGAAATACGACTGCTGAAAATTGAATTACTTCTGAATCAGATTTTTTCGTTTGGCGAGAAGAAATTTCCAAAAGTTGTTCAACCTTTCTTATGAAAGTAATAAAAACTAATTCGTGAATTCTTAAACCTTGAAAGGGTTTCACTGTGTCCATTATTAATATTTGTATTCAGTTTGCATTTAGCTTTTTAACCATTGAGCACAACGCTTGCCTGTATGAGCCGTTGCGTTGCCAATGCGCTTACTTATCTAGATACACCAAGGTAACCAAGTGAACCGACTTTCGTAAACCCGCTACCAGCAAAGGCTTATACACGCTGTTGTGTTCTGTTGCTTTTAAATACTCCAATTAATAAAAGAATAGCGCCTGCTAGGCCAAGTATTATAAAGCTATAAAAATTAATGTATATGTTTTCGTTTTCCAGTAAAAAGTACTTGTTTTTTAAATCAGCTTTTAGTCTTACAACTTTACCAACATATAAATCCTTGCAATAGCCACTTCCGATTTGCATGCCTGACTGCATTAATTCTCCATTATCAAGGTATTCAAATTTAAAATAATGCTTTGCTTTTGCGCTTCCATTACAATTAGAAACTTCAGTGACTGTAACATTTATCAATTCACCATATTTTTCTGTTTTTAAAGCATCCTCATGATTCTTAATTCCAATAAAGAATAAAATGATAAAGAATACTCCTCCAATAATATAAATTAATCTATTTGACATCGTTAAACTCATGTATCATTCTGGTTCTTTTTGCAATTGAACACAACGAAAATTAGCCGCTATATGGTGGGTATTTCAATAATAGGCGTAATTATAAACAGCAACTCCATCAGTAAAATTAGAAAAATTTAACTGACAAATTCAATTAATCACAATATTTTATCCCTTCATTATCAAAAACCTGAAAGATCAGGGAACGGTTGCCTTGCTCTTCTCAAATGGTCTGACAGGTGATGGTTATTGTCAACCCATCGACAGTTGTCCCACCATCAGGAATTCCTTCTAATATACTCTCTTCCTTACCAATACTCCCCCCTCCTGTCGAATAGACATCACAAATGGCGACATAAAGCCAATAGCCTTGTGATAATTCAGAAAGAATAAAATCAGTAGTTTCAGTACCTCTTTCAACAGCAATTATTTCGGAGGAAGTGATATTTGCTCCAGGTACTTCAACTGTTCTTCTGTATTCGATATTGAAACTCGCCTCAAGTCCGGCATTGATAACGGAATCGATTCTTAAAATCGTCAGTGGCTGATATAACCTAAGAAGTACAGCACCGCTACTGGGTTTTGGATTTTGAAAGATAAAGGAGAATTGCTGAATCTGCCGGCTCTGGCCTGAAGACCCTTCCCCCCAGGGAATCCACTGACTCCCGTTCCAAAGATACGCGGTGAATGTGCCGGAATGGTAATATATCTGTCCTTCTACCGGATTTTGTGGCAAATCCGGTAGATTATGCAGAACAGCATTGAGCAGTTGATTTTGTTGTATATCCAGGTTGGACTTAAATGATGGCATAAAAACAATTTAAAATTTATTGATTAACCGATAATCACGATCTGACCGGTAATTGACGTTGCCGAAGTCCAGGTTACATCCCCTGCTGCATTGACAGAAATATCGGCTTCCACAGCATACCGTTGCGTCGAAATCGTTTCGTAGATCATAACCACGACATCCATCCCGCAGCCGTGCGTACCTGCCGTGATGGTCTGGCTTGTGGCTGCCGCTATCGTGCCAACATACTTTTTGGTGCGACCGGTGGTCTTGGTATCGACGTAAGTCCTGGTCGCTTTCTGGGTAGCCAGTTTTGCATCACTGTTGGCAGTAAGTGTTCCATCCGTATCAACGACACCGGTTTTAAAGTTTGTAGTGACCAGATTGGAAATCGTGTTGGAATCGGCATCAATGGATTTATTTGTCAGCGTCTGGGCTGCTGCCAGCTTTACCAGGTCAGAAGATTCAGTATTATCAATTCCGTCGAAGTCAGCGGCTACAATCCCGGAACTTTTCGTGACATTGGCAATAACCATATCGCCGATATTCACCCCGGAATTTGACGGAGTAGCAACCCCTGAAGTGGTTCCTGCAACGGTCACTTTCCAGAACCATCCTTTATTCATTGTAGTGATCCCCTGTGCAGCAATGGTCTGACTTCCGTCAAAAGTGCCTTTGTAAACCATCCCGGCAGTGATCTGGCCCTGGATATTTCCGACCTGCACGTCAACATAGGTTTTGGTTGCTTTCTGACTGGCTACCTTGACATCAGAATTCGCTGTCAACGTGCCATCGGTATCCAGGTAAGACAAAGGCATTTGCTGGATATTATCCACATTACCCAACCCCACATGTGACTTCGTTGTCGAGTGCGGGTTTGAGGTGGATGCCAGGTGCGTATCAATCGCGGCATGGGTATTGGTTCCCCTGCTGAGCAGCGAATTGTGGTCTATTGCTGTGGGATCGACCGATTTTACCCAGATCGTTCCGTTCCAGTATTTCTCATAATTGTCTGTCGTATCGAAATACTTCTGGCCTTTGATCGGGCTTGAAGGGGCCGATGCCAGGTTTTGAATTACAGCATTCTGCAGTTCGTTTTTATTGAAGTCCAAGGGGACCAGTACTTTTTTTGCCATGGTTTTTTAATTTGAAGGTTATAAAAAGGTTAACTGTAAATTATCTTTCCGCTGGCGGCAGGATTGAGCCGGATCACCATCAGATCGGTCGATTCATGGGTAATTTCAGAGAACAGTTCCCTGCCGGTGGTGTCAACCACAACCACTGCCGGATACTTTTGAAGGTTGTGCTGAACCGTGATTTCGCTCTGATTGACAAAAGACTGTACAACCTGAAGCGTCGAGCCGCCGCCACCACCACCTCCAGTCACTCCTGATGAGGAAGTGTCAATGATCCGGTACAAGAAAAACAGTTCTATTTTGGCACATCCCGCCATCGGGTTTACCCCGTCTGAAAGGCTGACATAAACCGGGGAATTTTCAAAGAGCTGAGTGGAGAAAACGGGTGTCATCCGTTGAATGGTCACGGATGAAGACCTTAAGAATTGTGAGGGGAAATAACCCCAATCACGGGTTTCGGTATCACCATCGGTGGTAACGTTCAAGGTCTGGGAAGGGCCAACCTGCAATCCCCCGATGGGTGGCGACATAGGAGTGATGCGGGCAATAAGCGAGATAAGGTCAATGATCTTGTAAAAGCCAGGCGAAGGAATAATCACGTTGATTTCCGTCAACCGGTTGCTTTCATCCTCAGTGATCACATGCTTTCCCGCAATGATGGGCGAAGACTGTCCGTTTTGCAAATTGTTATATAGTTCCGTAAAATTCTCATTGATCTTCTTTCCTCCAACACGGAGTTTGTCACCCCGTTTATCGCCCGGAACAATCCCGAGATTAATTTCTTGTCTTGCCATAGCTTAATATTCTATCTGGTCAAATGTTATTTCCATATCGTCAAAACTTACTTCCATGTTATCCCAGGTCAAAGGCTGCGGTAAGATTATCGCATTGGCTGAGCTTTCCGGAGCATGAACCGAAAAGAAGGAGTTCTGATACGAACGTTCGTATTCGATTTCAAGATTGTACAGGTATTCTCCGTCTTTGAGGAATGGAGTGACTTTTGCAGACTTCACCACGATCTGGAATAGTTCCTTTCCGATCTGCTCATAAGCTTCCACGGATAACAGAAGCTCTCTGAGACAATTCTTTTCTTCCAGAGATATCCACCCTGAATTTGCTTTACAGCTTTCCGTTTCCTTGGCGCTGAACTGTTTTGTGGGAGCATTAAAGAAGGAATATTTTTCTTCCCGGACTGTATTTCCTATCTGGCGTTCATATTCCAGGTTGAGTTCACTCTTTCCTAAAAACCTGAACGAATCATAGGCCGAAAAAGAATTGCGGTAAAAAAAGACTTTTTCATTTTCAAAAACACGGGTATCGTTAATGAAAATCCGGCGCTCTGAAAGCAAGTCATCGTTATTGTCCATCAGATACACTTCCCATGACTGGACCGTTTTTCCGTACCATGCATTCACCAGGTCAAGGTGATCAAACCCAACTTTGAACTCCATCACTGAAAAAGCCGGAAATTCTACCTGAGGGGTTGCGTTGACTATTTTGTGGGATCCGTCTGTGAAGGTGATGAGCACTACCATTCGATATTGTACTTCGGTTGGATTGGCCTGGAACAGGAAAAACAGTTTCTCCATGACTCCGGAGCGGGAATATTTTGCCAGGGGAAGCCAGGAAAGGAATTTCTTTTTATTTCCAGCAATGGAGAAATATTCCAGGTATTTCTCGTTGAGTGAAGTCAGCAGTTCATGGTTAAGGCCACCGGCCAGGGCGTATTTCCATCCATCCGATTGAAGACCTCTTACATTGCCGGCAATGCTTTCGGCAAACGAAACCCGGTATTTGAGAAGATAATCCCAGCCGTGAGTTTTGACGTTTCCTGCAAGTTCCGGGAATTCAAAGCGAGGCGCCTGCCAGGCGAAAAATCTGGAAGCCAGGTAATCCGAGATATCGAACTTCGCGCAGCCAACAGGATCGGCGGGTTTGGTATCCTCCCCTATCGTATTATTCAGCGTATCACGGATCAGGCAAAGGATACTGAAGTAATCCCGGTAAACATCATCTGTTCCGGGAGTGCTTAACCCTGAGGCTACTCCTGAAACTCCGTTACTGGAGAGTACCACGGAGCAACCTGCACCGGACTCCCTTGCCTGGAGCTTGATACTACGCTGGCTTGCCCCTGGCGGGCCCAGCGTAACATTGAAATATTTCTGGATGTCATAATTTGAAAGAAAACACTGGTAAATATTGTTTGCAAAATCATTAAAGGTCTGCCCCGGGTAGCCTGCCTGAAACAGCAAACCGTCAAAACCGGTGAAACGGGCTGACTGAAAAACGAGTGTTTTTCCGGCAAACTGAAGCTTGAACGAATGACCTTCAACAGTATCAACTGATGATACCACCAGTTCAAAGGATGCACGGCTGCCCAGCGAGATAAGATAATTATCTGAGCAGGCTTCATAAATGATGGGATTCCCGGCAAAGGAAATGAGATTGGGCTGCTCGGTGATGTCAATCATGCTGCAATAGTACCATGAGATCGCGCGGAAATAAAGGACAGCATCAGGGGGCCGTGAAGCACTTGAGCTGGGCGGATTTGATCGAGGATTTGTTCAATGTAACGGCAATCTCACTGACAAGATAATTGATCCCGTTTATGCGGTAACGCTTTGTGAAATCAATCGATTTCAACTCTATGAAATCCATCTGTTTTTCGATCTTCACACTCTTTCTGGTCTCCATGATCCAGTTAACCCAGTCTTTCCAATAGAGATTGAATAAACCCTTTGGACCCGGATAACGCAGTGAAAAATTACTGTTGTTGGCAAAACCCTTCAGTCTCACCGGTGTTCCCCATCCACCGGCCATCCCCACCCAAAACAAACGAGGCGTAATTTTCTGGTTATCTGCTCCCAAATTCCCACAGTTTACGGCAATGTACTTGTCGGGCAAGGAAGAAAAAACAGTCTCGAATTTGTTTTTTTCATCTCCCCATTTGTAGAAAAACTTATCCGTGAGCATCGGCCCGGCAGGCAGTTGTTGCCATTCATAAAGAAATGAATAGGGATTTACTCCCAACTGCCACCAGGTGTTTGAATCTGCAAGGTAATAGATGTCGCCAAGAAATGTAAAGGGATACGGCGGAATGTCAGAAAACCCCTGGACCGCCCCTTTGATCATATCGGTAATACCTTTCTCAGCGTCCAGTTGTGCCTGGTAAGCTTTATCTCCCCCATCAGGTCCCAACAAGAAACGAAATCCGGTGATCTGTTCGGGGATCTCCTGAGAGACAGAAAGAACATTCTTTGAAAACTCGATCACCTCTGAGCGAATTAGCACCTCTTTGTTGCTGACAATACGGATAACCCTTTGCTTGGAGTCCACATGAAAACTGCAATTAAACCACTTTTCCAGCCCTGCAATGAATTCACTCACCTTCACCTTGGGAAGGAAGCGGCAGTAATAGAGCTGTTGAAGCCCGAACATGACTTCGTTCAGGTTCACCGAGTGATACACGACCAGGCGGGAAAGCTCTATGCTCGAAGTAAAGAATTCATCCTGCAAGCGGTATCCAAAGTTTTCCGCCAGTTTACTGAGGACAAACTTCAGGTAAAGAAAAGGGATCAGGATCGTTCTGCTTTGTCCGTCCGTTGTGGTTTTATGAAGCCATCCATCCGCAAAAATGTGATTGTAAGCCATCAGCTCCGCGTTGGTGGCCGCAGGATCAAAGAAGTCAAGGTTGGCGATCTCAGGCAACGAAAAGTCAGCTTCAGGATAAAAATGAGTCAGCGACCAGTTGAAATAATTAATAGCATCCTGATCAGAAGGAAAGGCTTTCATTCCAAAGTCTATCCGGTTTAAAAGAAGGTCCTTCACTTCGTAATTGAAGCTGCCCTTGTTCATGTACAGGGTACCTTCCAAGGTCTTTTCTGAAGCTGTCCTGATCTTTATCTGGCCGGTAAACAATACCATCCCATTCCAGCGGATACTCCCATCAAAGGTTTCATAGATGCTCCGGGTCGATGCCAAGCGGTTTTTCCATCCCAGGATCGCCATATTCCTTGCCGTGGAAGGAACTTTGAAGGGAAAGGAGTAATCCCCGACATCATTGAAAATAGGAGATTTGAGGTTCAGTGAAACTGAAAAATCATCGCTCAGGTCAAGGGGCTCATCGGCAATCAGGATGGACAGCATAAGGATTTACTTTATTTGGATACTTCGGCTTCGATCTCGTTGATGCGGTTTGTCGTTTCCCTCAGGTGATCAAAGGAAATAAAAGCAGGAATACCGCTTTCAATCAATGAATTCAGCCGCTTGATACTGGCCGTGAACTCAGGATCAATCGCTGGGGGATTTGCTGCCATTGCCATCGATGGAGCATCCATATACCGGCCAACAGCCCTTTGAGGAACCCTTGCAAAATTGATCGCATCAATAACCTGGGGGTAATTGACCATCAGGTTCTTTGTCGTTTTGGGATCAATGACGATCTCCTGGCCGGTCTCGCTGATCAGCGTGGGCGTGGAATACAAACCGGTTTGGGGTGAACCCACCAGCGGAACATCACGATAGAGTTTGTTGTCATCCTGGCCAATTACCGAGTAGCGGCCACGGGCTGCTTCCGGCACTTTTTGGCTCAGGATGTACCCAATCTGGATGGCTCCAAGGGCGGCAGTAATGATGCTGAGCACGATCCCGGCTCCGGGACCGGCGCTCAAGGCCGAAGCAACTGCCGTGGCCACACTGATCAGTGCATTGAACAAAGCCACTTCTTTGCTGCGTACAGCCTGATCATGCTCCATCTTCTTGCGTTTCTTGTCCAGGTCCTTATCCATTTTATCGACCTGGGAATCATACTGGGACTTTGAAATCAGCCGGGCATCAAGCTGCGCCTTTAAATTTGCTTTCTTCTTATTATTTGCATCTTCATCCTGCTTTAACTGCTGGTTCTCTGCATCGGTCTGCATGGAAAAAATGGCAGAGAGGCCATCCACAGCGCCTTTTGCCAGGGAAATTGTGTCATCTGCGACTTTCTTTGCAGTCTCCTTTGAAAGCTCAAGCTGTTTGTCTGCCACTTCTTCTGCAATCTGTTTTTTGATCTCGGCAGTACGCTGTTCATCCCTTAAGTTTTCTTCCAGCAGTTTTTTGTACCTGGCATTGACTTCCAACTGAATCTTCTCCTTGCCTTTTGCCAGATCGCGTTCCCCTTTGAGTTTGAGATTATTCAGGTCATCCTCAAACTTCGTATCGCCTTGTTTCTTTGCATCGGCAGTCTCCTGCTTCTGCCCCTTTTTCAAAGCGTCCAGATCCTTCTGGATCGCTTTGAGCGCCGCTGCTTTATTCTTCTCTGCCTGGATGACTTTTTCGGAATTTCCTTCAGCGGCAGCTACTTCCTGCTTATAGGCAAACGCTATAGCCCCGAGGATCTCTTTACTGGCATCCTCGTACTTTTTATTGACCTCGTAGATTTGCCGCTGGGTAATGCTCATGCGGGCAACCCTCAGGTTTTCGTGGATCTTCTTTACATCTTCTGCAAAGGATCGTTCGGCCTGAAGCAGCACTTGTTTGATCTGGGCATCCCGCTGAACTTCCAGAGAAGAAACATTGTCATCAATGCCCTTTTTCTGCTGCGGTGATAATGCTTTCTCATTATCCGCTTTGAACTTCAGCGCCTTTTTGATCAGGGTGTCGTACTTCTCTTCGACCGTTCGTATCTCCTGCTGGGTCTGAGTGAATTTGTCGGCATAATTCTTCCCTTCAATTTCCTTGAGGGAATCCATCAGGTTCTTATACGCTTCCCTGATCTTGTCATTGGCCTTGACCCGGCTGTTGAGTTCATCGGTTGCCTTTCGCATGTTGGTGCGATCCGTATTGGTTGCATCGGCTTCACGGCCTTTTGAGATGTAATCATTGAGCTGATCGATTGACATTTTCTTCCAGTCAAGTTCCTCCTTGAACTGCGTTTTCCGGTTCTCCACCATCCGGTGAGTACGTTCACGGTCCTCCAGTTCGGTCTTGATGATCATCTTTAGGGTTTCATCCTTGGTTTGCATGGCAATCGTAAGGATCTGGTTGGAAACCATGTCAAGACTGTTACTGAGGTTCAAAGAGGAATTGACAGCTTCTTCAGCGATCTTGAGCTGCTCATTTTTGAATTCCACCGAGTACACTTTCATCTTGTCAGCCGCCTTTTTTGCATTTTCTGCCGCTTCCAAGAACCGTCCTGCCGTTCCGGTGGTCCCGCCACCCGCTCCCCAGTACTGCTTTACCAGCCTGATCTTTTCTTCCAGAGAAGTTGCCTGTTCAACCAATCTCGCGTACGCAGGTTTTGACTGGTAAAGCAGATCCATGGATTGAGCAAGTATTTTATTTCGTTCACTTTCGGCCTCAGTAACTTTTTTAGAAGCTTTCGACTGAGCCTGGGCAATGTCCTTGAGTTTGTCTTCAGACTGGGCCAGGCGGATTTTTTCCATGTACTGATAATTGACTTCCTCCAGGTGTTTTGCCAAAAACTGGTTGGTGACGTCTTCATCTTTCATGCTGCCCAAAAACTCCGGGTATTTCTGCCGAAGGTCATCGATCAAACGGTTACGTTCTGCCTGGTTGGTGTTGGTGGCCTGTATCTGAAATACAAGGGCGTTTAAGCTTTCCTGTTCTTCCCGGTATTTCTGGGCCAACGGCACTTCAAAGAGTTTCTTGACCGAATTAAGAGCCTGCGTGGCTCCCTGCACAAGTCCGTCGAACATGCCGTTGGTGCCAAGAAGCGCTTCGCCGATAGTGCGCTGTAATGCTTTCCAGCTTTTTCCAAGCAGTACCAAACGGCCTTCGGTGGTTTTCATTTCTTCCTCGGCCAGACCTTTGTACTTTTTAGCGACTATGTCAATGGCAGTGCCATGATAGAGTTGTTCTTTCGACAAATCTTTGAATTGACTCGAAAGCTTTTGCAAACCTTTTGCAAGCCTGCCTTCCATGGTTCCGTCTAGGTCTTCCACGGCCTTTCCCAAAGTCTGGCCGGTGACAATCGCCAGATCCTGAGCTGCCAGGATCGTCTTGCGTATCTGCTCCGGAGTCCTGCCCTGGATGGCCAGGAATTTTTCGGCCTGTTCGATCTCCAAACGGCTATCTTTGGTTGATCCTGCCCGTTCCTTGGCAAGAGTGATCAGTTCCCGCTGGGTAGCTTTATTACCATCCAGCACATCCAGGAGCAATTTTTCCGCATCCCTCAGTTCAATTGCTTTCTGGATTCCGCCTTTGACATAGTTTGCAATGGCTGTGACCGAAAAGGCTGCGGCCATGGCTCCTCCCAAATTCAATGCAGCTCCTTTCAAAGAATCGAAAAGACCTCCCATGCCACCGGCATTCTTTTTCATTTCATCCCCCACTGCCCTTGTCTGGCTGCGGATATCAGCCAATTTGGTATTGAGCTGCTGAAGCTGCTTTGACTTATCAGCGAACTCCTGGGTATTGGTCTTGAGTCCCTTTAATTCTGCATTCAAGGTCCTGGCTGATGCTTCGATCTCTTTGAGCGTTGCATTGGCCTGCTGGCCGTTCAGTATAACGGTCGCCCTGGCTTCTTCTGTCATCTTTGCCATAGCCTTACTTTATTGAATTGTCACTGATGTTTTCGCAGATCACCACCTGGGCTTTCCTGCCGTACTCTTTTTGCAGAATTTCAAAAAGACGTTGTGCTTCGCCATAGAAAGTACGGGAATACCATTTCTTTGGTTTACGGACATTTCCCAGCATTTTATCGGCTAAAACCCTGCTGCCTCTTGAGACCGGTCGGTCGCCGAGCTTGGTGCCCTTGCCAACACCCATATCCAGGAATTTTCCGTAATAGTTGAAAGCAAATTCGATCCGGTCTACGTTTCCGCGGGAACCGGCGAGTACTTTATACTTGAAGCTTCGATTGAGGTCTCCGGAGCAGTTCTGCCCGATCTTCATCCGGGTCAGGTTTTTCCGCCAGAGTTGAATGGTGATCTTAGCCCAGGCCTGGGCTATTTCACGTTCGGAAAGTTTGGTTTGAGGATTTTGCATTGAGCAAAGAAAGGCTCAATACAATTTATATGAAAGGACATTATAAGGCGATTAAATGGTGCTTTTCTTACAACAATCCTTTTTGAAATCAGTTATTAAAAATGCAAAATGTATGTCTGTTGAAATACCAGAAGGGAATTCATAACAAAGTATCTTGGCTGTTAGAAAATTTTTATTTATACAATGTTCAAGTAGATCTTCAAATTCATATTTGATGATTCCTAAATGCGTAACTGCATCTTCTTTTTTTATTGAGTTTAATTTAACAATACTTTGTTTGATCTTCCTTGTTTCATTTTTTAATAAATCCTCAAACTGAGTTGGAATAGTTATTGAGACCGAACTTATTGTAAATACTCTCTCGGAGACAGGCAAGACTTCAATATACATAGGAATCACTCCAATAGATTTTGAGAACCTAAGATCAGCTAATAATTTATCTGTTGGTAGATTCCTTTCATAAGGTAAAAAGAACTTTTTTTCATTCTTTATCTTTTCTGATGAACTGGTTAGAATGAATTCATGAGCTTGTTCAGGCAAACCTAATGCCCAACCCATAAAAAGACATCCTTCATTACCAGTAATTTTTGAAATTGCAGTGTCAGAAGTAATACTATATCTATTTCTAAACATTTAATTCCTTTTTAGCTTTTAACGAACCACAGTTGGAAAATCACAATCAAAAAAAATTGGTTTATCTTTTGGGTAAGGGACAAAATCGAGAGCTGTTTCTGGAAACTTATTGCTGACAACTTGTAGAAATAAATCCCCATACGGTTTAATATTTTTTATCAATTCATTAAAAACACCAATATTATCTTCACAAATCATAAATTTGACACTAGCAGTATTCCTATAATTGCTTAATAATTCATTGTTTCTTGCCCACATCCAAAGTCTAAGAATACTATCTTTTGCCTCAGGAAACCAATTTACAAGATTAAAAAGCTCATCAATTAGTTGATTTAAATCAAGCTCAGGAGGCTTTCTCAATTTCTCATTTTCTGAAAGCCGTTGCAAAGAATTTTCAAGATACTTATTTACATGGAGGTTATATTTTTTGCATAAGAATAATGCTTCATCGAACAAAATTTTTGCTTCAGTTAAATTTCCTAATTCTAAATAAAGTTCACCCAGATTAATGGCAGTGCCAGCAATTAAATCATAGTAGGGCGTCCCTTCTAACAACCCCTTCATCTCTCTATAAATATCAAATTCTTCATTTGGTTTATTAAGTTTCCGCTTAATACTTGCAATTGAACCTAAAGAACTTGCAATACCTGCTGTGTCTTTTATCTTTTCAAATATTTTTTTTGCTTTCTGATATTTTGTCAAAGCTTCTTCATTCTTTGATAAAAGTTCAAAAAACATCCCAATTCTTCCTAATAAAAATCCTTGTTTGGGCTTTGAGTGTGTAAATAGTAAATATTTCTCTAACGCTTGAATTCCTTCTAATAAAAGAGATGTTCTTTCATCATAATTTTTCTCAATTGAGGCAATTTCGGCTAAATCTTTAACACAAGTTGCAATATTTTCATAATAATCATTTTTATAAGAGATATTTTTTGCGAGGTTAAAGTATTTTTTAGATTCTTCTAGTTCGTTTTTCTCTAAACTAATATAACCCAAGTCTATAAGGTAATTTACAATTTGTTCATTATTTTCCAGTGAGTTTGCAATAACAAATGCTTGTTTAATATCGTTTTCCGCTTCATCACGCTTACCTAAGGTATTGTGTACTCTAGCACTTAACTCAAGACATTTCGAATACCAATTCGGCAATTCTAATTCGGAATACAAATTCTTGGCAAGGATCAAGAATTCAAATCCTTTATCATATTCAGCTTCTCTAAAATACAATTCGGACAGTAGGTAATAAATTTTTGCCATTTCTGGCCTTAAATTCTCTTTTTTATACCACTCAATTGCTAATGTAAAACTGCTTTCAGAATTTAAAACATCTCCTTTATGCCTATAAACAAGGCCTTTAAGATGATAGCATCCAGCTATTCCCCAAATAGTTTCTTTTATTTTTTTAGCATCATCACAACTTTCAAGGATAGAAAAATAAATATTTTGTGATTTGTCATAATAATCAATGGATGAATCACAATTACCCTTATGGTCCTCAAGCCAGCCTAATCTATGAAACACATGAGCTGTCTCCAGCCTATCTTCGGATTTTATTGCAAGCTCATAGGCTTCAGCTAAGAAAGAACTAGCCTTATCAAAATCACCGATATCTGTAAATATTCCACCCAAACTTGACAAAACACTAATAATGTCACTTTCTGATTTTTCTTTTCTAAAAATATATAAAGATTCCTTTAATAATTTAATTGCTTCATCTGTATTACTATCAGTTTCTAGTAATATCCCAGCTATCCCTCTTTTTGATTTGGCGATCGCCAAATCATTCTTACATTCGATTGAGAATTTTAGTGAGTTTGAATAAATTGCTTTGGATTTTTTATACTCTCCTATTGACCAAAGTTCAGAAGCCTCTTGAAGTAACGTTTTTATTTCTTCGGGTATAAGTGATTCCGCATTGGATCTGCTCTTTGGCTCAGTTAACTTTTTAACTTCATCACTTAATGCATCAATTTTTATTTCTGTTCTATTTGCTATAGAAGCAATATTTAACAATGAAGATTGAATTCCCTCTAAATTATTTTGAAATGGTTCGTTATCTGTCCTTCTCGCTACGATGTTCTTAATTTTAACAATTTCACATTCAATAATTTCAAGTTTCTGCAAATCTGCCGTTATGTTATCTTGGCCAGTCTTTATGGATTTGATATCATCTTTTATTCCTTCTAATAAAAGACGTTGAAAAGCTCGCCAAGCTTTGTTACATTCCTTATTATCAGTTTTTAGTTCCTCTGTAAAACAAAATTGAATTTCGCTTAATAAATTTTCGCGAAGAAAATTCACAAAATGCAGATTGTAAGTGCGTAATAATTCATTTGCCCCAATCCTATCCCAAAGTAAATTCACAGCCATATCAGCGCTGTTATATAAATAATCTTTAACCTCCTTTTCTTTAATTGCGCTCTCAATGGAAGGCAAGAAATTATCTTCTGCATGTTTAGCTAATTCTTTGAAGAAATAGCGTATTGCTCCAGTTGTTTCTTGCTCATTTTCTTGTAGCTGATTATATTGTTTGAAATACTCCTTCTCAACACGTAATAAAGCTTTATTGTACGCCCTTAATAAAGCACGCTGAATATCATGATTCAAAATGCCATTGTTGCCGCTAATCCAATGCTCTTTCAGTTTTGAAGCACCCCCATGAACTACATTGGATGCTAGGTTTAAGCCTATTCCTGCCATGACGGATGCACCGATGGTTCCACCAATAAGAAAACCTGCGGCTGTAACTGAACCTATTGCTAAAATTTCAGTTAGATTTACAATTTGTTCCTTATTTAACATCGTATTCAATTATTAACGCTCTCTGTACTTAAATATTGACAGAAACAACTGAATGTTAGGTTATCGAAAAAAATTTGGATTGTTACCCCATTTTATTAGAATATCCTGGAATATCTCTAGTCCGATTTAAAAGTTCATGGTATAAAATATTCTCTATGTCCTTAACTTCCTTGTAAGCTGGAATTTTTTCAGGATCTATCTTTTCACTTTTCGCTTTCGTTTCAAGATCATTTAAATCGATTAAAACAAAATCGTATGCAGCTTTGAGGTCTGCAAGAGTCATCTCTTTTACTTTCATATTTGATGTTTAAATGTTAATATTATAAGCAAAGTCCAAATAATTTCTATCAAAAGTAGAAAAAAGCAACTTAATACTTATAATATTCTCAAATATTAATAGAATAAAATAGGCATTAACAAATTACACGCAGAATTACTGAAAAAGTTGAGGAGGTAGGGATTAAAGTAGTATCAATCCCAGTCTAAAGGATCAAATGCGAGATCGATCAAATCGAGTAACTTAAATGAATATAACATCCCGTAATCATTATCAAATACCGGCCCCAGCATCTCATAGCTCACTAAACTAATATTGAACCCCGGAATGGCCTTGACGGCTAATGGTTCACATTTTTGATGATCATGCAGCATCCGGGCAATGATATCAGTTCCTATTTGCTTCATTTTTGAAAAAAGTTGCATTTCACCGGAAAAGTTATCAACCTGGTCAAGGTGCCCGATGATCAGGAACCCTCCATTGATCAAATCCAGGATGTTATCCAGATTTGAAGCTTCATAATTTCCGGAAAGGCTGGTCAGGATCAGCGCTGGGTATTTGATGTTTGACCTTAGAGCATCCAGCGGCTCGTTGATATCCATCATGTAGAAATCATTTATCTCCTTGTGCTCCCTGGCAATAGTGCGGAAATACTCAACGTAGCTGTTAATGTCGGTCATAGGTTTCGATCTTACTCATATACTCGTGATACTCTTTGGACTTCTTGTTTAACCCGATCAGCACATTATAAAGGTTTGAATTCATTATAGTTTCAAGGCTTTTATCATCGGTCTTGCCATCGGCTAGTGAGATGATCAGAGATGCCCAGCCGTTATCTTCGCTGCCGGCATCTTCTTTTTGCTGATAAACATAGGGGTACAACATGGGCAATGAATTCAGAACACCGGAAAAGAAAAGGAAAACGGAGTACTTGACATTGTAATCAAGTGCTGCTATTCTGGTATATCGCTTCTTCAATGACCGGTTGACAAACTTTTTACGGGGATCCTGGTTATCGGTAAAAGCCTTCCGGATGAACCAAAACCATTTCCTTGGCCGATAAAGAACTGTCACCATTTCATTGAGATACTTTTGTTCCCTGGTCTTAGAAAAAGAATCGAGCAGGGAATTTGCCATTGTAAATTCCCCAAAGGTGCAGTTCGTCATTGCATCCGAAGGACCAATGCAATTTCTCCAACCGGTTCTGATTACAGGCAAAAGATTCCTTGTCAGGGAGACATCCTTGAAAAGGAAATCAAGGCTTTCGCAAAGGAAGTATGCATCCTCCGGATGGATTCGTTTTTTGACTTTCGGACTTATCGAAAGGAAATCAAATAGTGCCCTGAACTTAAAATCCACCATGGTGAGTTGTCCCTGAAACAAGCGGCTGACAAACAAAACCTGTTTCTTTGTCAGCTCATTCCAGTCAGAAGGTGTGAAATATTTTTCCCCATTGATCTCAATCTGGTTCATGGCAACAGTTTCCTTTTGAAATATAGCTGGATAAGCTTTATTCCGACCAAGATGACAATGATCGTCCAGGCTATTACGCCAGACCAGATCAGGAAATTTTGAAAGCCGGTCACTTTATAGACCGGTTTCTCAATGACTTTTAACTGGACCATTGATTCCCGGATATGGGTTTCTTTCCAGGCAAAATAGACTGAACTGCTGTCGATCTTTGCGCCGGCGGTCAGGACATTGTTTTTAAGGTCAATGAAAGGGATCACCCTTTTCCCTGGCCTGATCTCTTCGATCTGCCTGATAATGACCTTACCTTCCCGGCATTCAAGTAACGCCCGGATCAGGCCGCTATCGGCAGGAAGCGGGATCAGGGAATCTTTCACACTGGTAACGGTATCATGTTGAATGAACGTTTCGGTTCGTTCAGCCGGAGGATAACGTTTCTGGCATCTTTGCTCAGAGATGCACCCGGTCAATGAAACGACCAGGAGCAGGATCAGAAAACCCGGTTTTATCATGCGACGAATTTGAATTTGTTCAAACGGGTCATCCATCCGTCCAAAAACTTTTTTTGTTCCGGATGGTTTTTAACCAAGTCAAGGATGAACCGACCTCTGGCCTGGAAGATGGCTTCATGAAGCCCCCGCTGGTTGGCGCTGTTAACGGCAAACAAAGTTGCAATGCCGACGATACCGTCATCCGGGACTTTCAATATAAGTTGCGGAATGACAATACCCCACTTTCCACTTCCCCAAACCCAGTCAACCAGGATCTCAGCGATACTCTGGTTGGTGATCTGATCAGCTTTCCAACGGTTCCAGTAGTTCAGCTTCAGGACTGAAACGGCGTCGTTGGCAGAAAGCAACTTGATATCATCGGCATCAATATCACCATCTCCGTCCTTGTCATAACCCACCTGTCTCCAGGTTGCCAGGGTGACACCCATGTTCGTAGCTCCGCCATGATCCTTGGGATCATTGACAAATCCGCCTTCGTATTTCAGGATTTTCGGAGCAAATACCAGGACCTTTGCCATGTTACTGTTTGAATGAGGGGTCTTTGACAAATATCAGGGCAAAGCAAACCGGGGCAAATACCACGTATTCGGTAAGGGTTGCCTTCCCCAAACCTACTAATGCCAAACCGCCAGCCAGCATGAGAATGCCGGTCAGGGTAGTTTTCCAATTCTTAAAAATCCGTTCTTTCATACTTGTTTTATTTTGAGAGTTTACCTTCAACTTTAGATATCCTTTCGCCATGATCGCCCAGGGTGACTTTCATTTCCTCGATCCCGGTGTCATGCCGGCACAAATGCTCGCCGATCTCCTTGTGCTTTTCGGTGCAGTAGGTTTCCCGGCACTGCATCTGGATGATCAGCTTGTCAACAGATTTTTTCAGGGAAACCACACCATTATAAAATTGGTACAGGAAAAAACCGATAACCGGTATTGCGATGATCTTGATGACATCAAAGACATCCTGAAGGATAAATTCGGTTTCTTTCATACCAGGAAAAAGGAGTTGGTGGATTTATTAATGAATTCATCTCTCGAACCGGCATTGGCTGGTCCGACATATCTGGAAGACTGAAAGTAAGCCGGGTAAAGGGTAACACTGGCATTTTCATCCAGGAACTGCTGCAGCGCTTTCAGCTCGGCTTCCCCGTCCCGGAGGTTTGCTTCATACATGACGGCAATTCTTTCCTTGTTGGATGCCTGCTTGGAAGAGACGTTGGCAAAGGTGTTACCGGCTGTGTCGAAAATTCCCCAGTCCAGAAAATCGATGGCGATCTCCTGTAATGCTCTGGCCATGGCCAGATGAGCCAATGCAGGACGAATGAGACCAAGCAGCTTTAAATTCTCTTCTGCCAGGGTTTCATTTGATCTCCGGGCTGTTTTCAGTTCATCGAACAATTGCGGGGAAAGCGTAGGGCGGATATATTTGTTCTCAATAGAGCGGATAACAGGTTTGAGGGCTATGAAAACCCGTCTGCTCTCGCGTATATCCACCTCGCTGTTGTATTCAAGGGTTGTTCGAATGAACAGATCGCTGTCCTGCTGAATATAGGCCGGGTAGTCATCAAGATTTTCCTCGATGAATTTCAGTGCAAGGTCCAAAGCGGTGTTTGCCCTACGGATCCAGTTCTCCTTGAGGTTTTGCACCCGGTACTGGGGAGCCGTCTTATGGGTAGGCGTCTCAATGACCTGGATACCCTGCGACGAAACGCTCACACCGAATTCATCGGCTCCAAGCCACAGGGAATAAAGAGCCAGCGGTTTGCGAATCTTTGCAAGCAGAATGGCAAGTCTTTCATCAACCGGTCGTTTTTCAATCTCATGACTGATTATAGTCTCAGCAGTCTCAAGCATCTGATCGTACAACTCATGACCCAGAACCGGACGGATGAAAGTTTCCTGGGCTTCTTCAATATACGGGTACCAGTTCTCAATGGTATTACTCACGTTAATGGAAGCAGCGTCTAATACCTGGGAGATATTGTCAATGAGCCTTCTCATGCAATGTTTTTATCAATTCGTTTGTCAATTTTCGTCGGATGATCCTGCATGGTTTGTGATGTATCGACGGTCACATAGTCGAAGTCGATATCCGGTGACCATTTATTGAAATCCCGGATGAAATAGAGGGGTTCAAGGCTGATCTGCCGGTAAATGCCCATTTCCGCATTTAACTGCCAGAAAGCTTCGCGTTTGTCGCTGCCGCTGCCGGAACCGAGATTACCACCGGGCAAACCGGATCCCACCAGGCAGGGATCGACACCGATCGCAAACAGGATTTCACTGTTCGCTGCCTGGGAATCGGGCAGGTAGGCATCATCTTTGAGTTTGTTGTCGATGACGTTGATCTTCCACCCTCCCAAGTACTCTCCTTTGAATTTGTTGAAGAATGAGAACGACACAAAGGCTTTTCCGGAGTTCTCGACATCGGACAGGAAATCATTCATCTCGCCCAAAACTTTTAATCTGGCGGATTCACGCTGTTCTTTAGTGAAATCCGGGGAAGGATAACGCGATGAGAAGTAGTCATCAGGAATCTCGATGTGGTACTTGATGGTCATCTGATTGCGCATGATGGCCTGCTTGAGCTGCGGCACCTTATTTGCAATCTTCAACCAGCCGCTTTCACGGATTCCATTCCAGACTGACAGATGATAGTAGGATTTATTGAAGGACCGGTAATAAACCGGATAGGCGAACTGAGGGTCAGCATACCTGACACCATCGTACTTGGACGGGTCATACATCGGGATTTTCACCAGGGAGCCGTCGCTTTCGGTTGGATTCATGTCCCATTGGGCAGAATAAAACAGGAAAGGAATCCGGGTGGGTTTTTGTGAGTCCATCTTTCCATGGCGGCAATAAGCAGGATCTTTAACAAAAACCTTGTTTATCTTATCCTTGTTTTTGTTCAGGATGAACTCGATCCAGCCATTTGCAAAGATTTCAAGGCTGCCGATCAGATCAATCCATTGAAAATTCAGATGGTTTATTTTCAGGAAGTCCACCACTTCCGGATCCTTGACCACCTCCCGGACCGGAGCGCCCAAACTATCAATCCCTTTGTCCCTGTATGCAAGAATCCCCCGGCCATAATGAACTGTCTTTCGTTTCTCAAGAGCTCGCAGGGCAATTGAATTCGTTTCCAGGTCTTTCAGGACATTTTGCGGAAACAAATTATCATCTCCCCAGGGCGACCAGATGGATGAAGAAAAGTCTTTGGGGATTACAACTTGTTCAATGGTTGCATCATCTGATTTTGAATATGATGTTGCAATGGCTTTTGCACCTGGTAAAAACGTGGTTCCGTTCTCAAAGACAATTTTCTGTTTCATCTAATAACAGACTTTCTTATGGTTGAATTCAATGATCAGGCGGATATGCACCTTTCGTATCTGTCCATTGGGCAGGAGTATATTCCGGGTTGAATGAAGCCAATGATTCGGGTTCCTGGTAACCTTCTCATTTAGGGGTATTGCTTTTTGTTTAAAAAACTTTGGTACTCCTTCCCTGGTTTTTCCAATGCACTTGCGGGCATCCTTCAATTCAATGATATCTCCGCCGGTTCCCTTGTCACGGTCAGCAGTTACATATTTGAGCTGGAACCTGACAGGTTTTTCCTCATTGTCAAGAGAATCCATCTGTTCAAGGACATCCCAAAGCCGGATATAATTGCTGTTCATGCTGCAATGGTAATTACCGGACCAGGAAAAATAAAGGACACTATTTTCTATCCGGCCTTACGACCATAAAAAAAGCGTTCCGGCCTTAGCCGGAACGCCGGAATCTTGACGCAATAAAAAGATTCAGAAGGTGATCTTGTTTTCAGCTTCCGTGATGCTTGCATCGAATGAGGTCTTCAGGAATTCGATGACTTTCTTGATGCCCGGGGTGAAGCTGGTAGTGAAGACATTCCCGTCTGAATCATTCAGCCGCATCGTGCAATTGAAGTCATTGGATGAGATTTGGAAGCGATCCAGCTCAGAGCGGGTCTGCACCAGTTTGGCCCTCTTCTCGATGACGAGCTGGAGGTTTTCGATCTTGAGGATCTTCTCCATCATGGTCATTTCCTTCTTTGGCTCGGGGGCGGGAATGACCGGCTTTTCGGGTTCAATCTGCAAAACCGGCTTTTTCTCCTCGGTTTTGTTTTCTGCCGGATTGAGGATGGTCCTCACAATTGCCATTTCTTCAGCGGTGGGTTTTCCGTTACCCGGTTTCAGTGCGGTGTTCGTTAATTTTGTCATCTTAGATCGCCCTTGCCCTAGGGACTTATTTTGGCATCTGGCTCGCCAGGGTTAAAAAAATTTATGCCCCTGACAACAAACGGAATGAAAATTCTGGAACAAACGTTCAGGTCACTTCTCCCGAGCATTCGGGAGAATGAATGAACCCAACGGGCTGCGATTCCTTCAGGAGGCAGCGTTTAGTGACACGACATTTTCATGAGTTTAACTTTGCATGGAATTTTGAGTAACTGTGTGTGGGGTTTTTGGTACTTTTTCACAAAAAGTTCCCCGGAGCAAGGATTTCTTTTTTCCGGGCGGTTTTTCTTTGTCCCGGACGATCAAAGAAAAAAAGCAAAAAGAATGGGAGAACCTCCTTTTAGAAGCTCTCCCTAAGAATCAATGATATATCCGGTTATAGCGGTCTTCATCTTCGAAGGATGCTATTGACTGCCGGTAATCCTGGATATCGCAGTCATAATGGCCGGCTTTTTTGCCATTTGGCCAATAAATAATGGTATCACCTTTCTTGATTGGCTTCCCGCAGGTATGGCAGGTTGAAGGGAAACGAGCTGTGATCTGCCTCGGATCACCGGAATAATGTGTATGTGACATGGAAAATGCTCATGCCCTTGAGACTTATTATGGCATCTGGCACGCCGGTTAGATATAATTGATTTTCACGCAAATGCTGGCTCAGGAACCTCCTGATGCTCATTTTCGGCGTTAACATGCTGAATCCCGAGGATGTATTCAGCAGCTTTCTCCGCCCGGGAAGCTGCCCAGACGATCAGGCGGTGGTTTTCGCGCATATAATTCAGGTACATCTGGATATACGCCGTCGAATTTTGCTGGTTATGCAACCCTGCCGCATTTGAAAGAAAAGCGCCGCAGAGTTCGGCAACCAGTTCCTCTTTGCAGTAATTCTCATCACCGAAGGTGTTGTTGCGCCCTTCCACGCGATTCAGACGGCTTTCGTGCATAGTTGAATGTCCTGCCTCATGGTAAAGCACCTGGTAAAATGCATCTGCCGAAGGAAAGCGGCTGATATGAGGCACTTTGATGTAGTCCTTCACGTAATTGTAGTGCGGATCGTCATCGTCATTCGTGTAGATGATCTCCGGCGCATGATGGTAACCGGCGATGATCTGTTCTGCAGAAACGGTCTTCTGAACCTCCTGACCGTTCATCGCTTCGATCTTCCTGCGGCCAATCTCGTCAAAGTCGGCCTGCTCAGTATTGAATATATGGAAATAGCGAAGGAGGAAGTGAACTTTTGGCTCCTGCGTCACCGGGTCAGGTGAAATAAGCTTCTTCCAGAAGACCACCAGCGTGGACTTCTCTCCTTTGCGCACGCTGCCCCCATTGGAACGGATCTGCTGAAAGGTGCCATAAACACGGCTGCTGAACATGTCATTTGCCAGCATCAGCCGGTTGATCCCCCGGTAGATATGCCCATTCAGGCTCAACGGGGGAGAGTTCTGCCAAAGCTGCTGCCAACTGCCGCATTTCTCCAGGTTGGTGATGATCTTTTCCGTGATAGATGCATAAATCTCTGATTTTATCATGGTTGCTGCTCATGCCTTTGAGACTTGTATTGGCATCTGGCTCGCCAGGGTTAAAAAAAAATTATGCCCTGACAACAAACGGAATGAAAATTCTGGAACAAATGTTCAGGTCACTTCCGTGCACACGGAATGAATGAACCCAACGGGCGATCGATCATTTTTCCGAATCCAGGAATATGATCAGTCGCATTTAGTGACACGACATTTTCATGAGTTTAACTTTGCATGAAATTTTGAGTAACTGTGGGTGGATTTTGCTTGCTTTTCGTTCAAAAGCTGCCCGGAAGGGGTTTCTTTTTTGGCAGGGTTTCTTCTTTGTCCTGGTTGCAAAGAAAAAAGCCTGATTCGCGAACAAAAAAAAGACTGCCGAAGGGCAGCCTTTATCAGGGTTTCTGTGTTTGATCAGAAGGGGATTTCTTCTGATGGTGTGTCTTTGGAAACCCTCCTTGAAGTATTGCGTTTCTTTTTGGGAGTTTCAGCGGGCTTTACCGGTTCGTTTACTTCTGATTCTTCCAAGCGATTGACATAAGCAGTGAAGTCATGTCAGAATTTGTCAAGTCTTTTCAGTTTTGCGATTCCAATGGTGATGAAGTTTTCAATTCGACGACTTCCTTTTTGGATACAATATCCAGGGTTTGAATAAATCCCATGTAAAAAGAAACTGGAGTTAGCTGTTTATTGAAAAGGGGCAAAAATGAGAAAGAAAAGGAACCCTTTTACTCAAACACAATTTTCCCCGAATAGTTCTTTTTACCATTGCTGAGGATGGCCGTGTACATTCCCTTGGCCTGGGCTTCGATGTTCAGTTTTATTTTGTCTTCAGCGATTTCAACTGCCGATTGCTGAATCAGTCTCCCTTTGTTATCGAAAATCTGCAACCTGAGATTTTTCTCATTTTTAAATTCATCCGGAATGGTAATATTGCACTTGCCAGTATTCGGGTTGGCATAGATAAGCAACGAATTTTGATCGTTTTTTGGGGGTTCTTCCAGGCCGGTAATGGCGGAGCATTTGGCGACAAAAATGTCAGATCCTCCTCGGGAATGAAATGTATTTGAACCCATGGAAAGTGCATCATCAAACCATCCTGCCATACAGATGTTCCCATCAAGGTCGTTGGTGAGGCCTGGTATTCCACCACTTGAATATTGCCTGACTCCATTGCAAAAGCCATTGCTATCATAATGTGATATAAACATATCCCAATCCGACCCTGATACTAAATAAGAATTTCCAAACTGCGCAGTTCCGGAAAAGGTTCCTGACAAATAAACAGCACCAGAAATATCTTTAACAACACTTTCTCCCCATGCATTAATCGATGCATTTAATTGCCTTGACCATATAAATTCACCAGTCGAAGTCATTTTTGATAGAAAGCAATCATCACCACTGGCTTGATTGTATAATGTATCCTTCCCAAATACACCATAACGATGGAACATACCCGTCAAGAATAGATTCCCTTGTTTATCAGCAGTAGCCCGTGACCCACTATTTGATTTTGGTCCGCCGACCAACTTGATCCACACAATATCTCCGTCCTTTGAAAAGCAAGAAATATAGGAACCGTTTGAATTGCAAATTGTGATGGTATCGATCATAACAGTGTCATTATAACAATGTCCTGTTATAAACAAACGATTATTCCAGTAACTTAAATGGTATGGTGGTACTTCTGTAAAAGGGTATGTTGGGTTGGGAGGCCATTGTGAATAATATCTGAATTTATTTTTAGCCCAAAGAATATTCCCATTTAAATCGTATTTGGCTAAAAAACCACCTGGCGGGACTTCGATCCCATTAAAACTTGCCAGTAATTTATTGCATCCGGAAATATATACATTTCCTTCTTCATCGCAGGTGATGTCAAATGCAATATTTTCTCCAAATTCATGCTGAACACTAACGCCCGCTCTTGCCCAGATAACATTTCCGTTATAATCCATGCTTAATACAAACACCGTTTGTCCCCAACCATTTAATGTTGTGTCAGGTAAATTCAGATGTGTATAAAACGTTCCTGACACCAGCAATCGTTCATGAATTGTATCCGTAATAATTCCACCTATTGCTTCATAATCATCCTCATTCGTATTCTCCCAGCCCAATTGTTTTATCCAGACTTCATGTCCAGAAACATCATATTTGACGATGAACAGATCATCATTACCTTTTGGTGTGATTGTATCAGTTTCAAAATAGCAATATGAACTTGCAGTATGGCCTGCAACATAAATGTTTCCCTTTTTATCACTGGAAATGGACTTTGCTTTATCATTCCCATTTCCACCAGCCACAGAGGACCATATGCATTCCTGAGAAAGTAACAAGTAAGGACTTCCAAGAAAGAAAAAAAATATTATGATAAACTTGTTTATACATGCATTCATAGTATTTATTTTTAAATGATTATAGCTTTTTTCATCTTCATATTTTTATGATCACTGACTAAAATATGATAAACTCCCTTTGGCAAATATGATAAGTCAACCTCAAAAATTGTAATATCCATTTTCTTATTTAGTAAAATTCTACCGTATTGATCTGATATCAACAAATTAAGGTCAGTTAAGTTAGTACTGGTCATTTCTATTGTGAAATGTCCATAACCGGGGTTTGGGTAAATAGTAAAGTCAAAGATATCAGTTAAAGTTACAAAATTCAATTGAATTGAGTTAGTAATTTGTTGTTCATGTATTCCCTGGTTTTCGGGAATTGTTTCTGATTTCAAAAATCCTGAACTAAGTGATTCGCAGGGAATAAATGTTTCAGTTGTATGAATCCAGGCTTCATTAAATGCGTGAAATTCATCGAATAATGAAATCTCCCTTCTGGCTTTTGCCTCGAAATTCACATCTGGTTCTATGTAAACATTTGTGAAAGTCAGATTATCCCAGGCTTGATAAAGGACCGGATCGGAACAGGAAATGTTGGAAATATGCTTTTCATATGAGAAATCGATTCTTTTTAAGATTATTGTATCAACACTCTGGGGCGGAACACCAGTTGAATTGGAATACCAACCAGTGATAAATCGTGAACATCCACTTGCAGAGACTTTGATTTGAACAATAACTTCGTAATTTGGATCTGTATTTATGTCATAATCATAAGGAATAATGGTAAAATCACCATTACTATCAGTAAAAGTATAATGAGGGTCATACACAATTTCGCCCTGTCCGTTTGTAGATATAGCGGTCCATCCTTGAATCAGAGCATCTTGAATTGGGTTTCCGTCTTCATCCTGTACATGCCCTGATAAATAGTTATGATTTGGATTGAAATAGGCATGATTGAATGGATCATTATAATTATTAGGAGGAGTAAATGCCGGCGGGGAATTGTTCGGGTTATACTGCCGGAATTCGTTGACAATTGGTTTTTCGGTTACTATATGTGTTATTGGATCCCTGAATAATAGCCCATAGTAACAATCATCTTCACTCCAATAATAATCCTGATAATTCCACCAACTATAACCGCTACCTTCATAAAATCTTGCCAGGTCCAAGGTATATGCAGCATATTGACTTTGCTGTTCATTACTGCCGTCCGGGCCATTCATTCCGGCTTGTGATCTGAATCCAGTTTCGCCCACCAGAAAGGGCATAGGCAATGTATTTCGCAACCAAAAATAATGTCCATGTATCCGGTCTAATATATTTGCAAATGGACTTGGGTCATAGCTGCTTTTTTTTGGATAAAAATGTGGGGAATAAAAATCAATACTTAGTATTGTAGGATCATATTCAAATACATCACTGAAGCTACTACCATTAAAAGTAACCAGATGATTCGTGTCATATTCTTTAATCGCATTATACCATGATTTTACATTATTACAAATATCCTGCTTGGAATGTCCGATTGTATCACTTGGCCATAATGTATTCGCCTTCCATGTGTATAAGGGTTCATTTTCCAGATCATATGCCATCAGTGCTACTTTTGCAAATTGGGGTGATAACAATGATATATGTTGTGCCAGTGATTCAAGATAGTTTGCATATTCTTCGGGAAATTCAATAGGATAGTCCCCGTTTCCACCGCCTCCAAGGATAATGACCTTTAATTCCGCCTTCCCTGCCTGAATTAGGACAGAATCAAAAAGGGTCCATAAGTGTTGCGCAGTTGGATTTGATGTGTATGGTGGAATTATATAATAGTCATGATACCTGCGCAGACTTGAAGTGTCGCAACTTGAATTAATAGCATATGTGTAATCATAAGCTCGTATTTTCCATCCCTTAGGTTGATCAGGTATATTCCAAAAGATTGGATTTGCACCCATCAACCGGATGGTATTAAATCCCATTTGTTTTAGCTTTATAAAATTATTATACATTTGGTTCAAACAAGGAGTAAGTTCACTGCAGTCGTAACACCATGCATCGCATGATGCATCTGGGGTCATGCATAAAGTTGCTGTGTCCTGGTCTTTATATATATATTGTACCGGGTAATTACATACCACCGGATAAAAATCATTCCCGTTTTCATCTTTGAACTGTCGTCCTTCAATGCTCACGTACTGACCGAACAGCGATATCCCAAAGATACCCGAAAAGAAACAGAAAAGCAATAACCTTCTCATCACTTTGCCTCCTTAACGGATAAGATCATGGCTTTCAATTCATCTACCTGTTGTTGCAGGGAGATGATGTATAACGACTGCTCTTCAATCTTTTCCAGCAGTTTGTTCTGCATTGCTCCCACCTCTACTCCTCCATTGCCTTCAATTTCATCAGCGGAAGGCAAACCCGGAAGCCGGTGATTGGTCTTTACAAATTGATCAAGTTCGCTGATCTTCATCAGCGGGTAATCCTTTCCAAAAACATAATCCGGGAAAGAAGTTGTTGTAACCTTTATCTCACGGGCTTTTATCCCTCCTTCTACCAATAATTTCCACTCAGAATCGGCAGGAGGAGGATTAGTGTTTATGCCGATTTGTGAAGCTTTGAAAGAGCCGTTAACATCAAGTTTGGCACATGGCCAGGAGGTGCTTATGCCAGTCATGCCATTTTCGGAAATAAAAAATGCTGTTTCATGAAGAATATTATTCCAGATAAAGAAGGAATTTTTAGCCAGCCTGCGCGGATCATAATAACTCCCAATGGCCCATTCTTCCACCCCGTTCCTGCTAAATTTGATTTCATTTTTTTTAATTATCGAATCCGTGTTTAACTGATTAATTGCAATCCCTCCCATTGCTTCCCCTCCAATTATATCTCTGTGACAAACCTCAAGCGCCTCGCTGGGGTTTTCTGTTCCCACCCCGATATAAGAATATTTGGGGTTTGAATACAGAATATCGGATTTCCCTTTCTCTTTTTCATCTTTCCTGGGTTCAAGCCAATCCATATCGTTAAAAAGCGAGGCTTCGGCCCATGTCCCATTGCCCGCCTGATCACATGCCAATATCTTCCCCAACCCGGCATTGCTTGCCATCTGAAAAGCATTGGTGATCGTTTTCCCGTTGATGGTGACCGATACCCCGTTTAAACTCATGATCGTGGTTTCATCAAAGGTCTTTTCATAACCGAGCGATATTAAATTCAAGGGACCAAAAAAATTTGATATATGGATCAGATGTCTGTTCATTATCGCCTAACCATAAACCGTTAGCAATGCGGGCAGGCCCCCCTACGTTTAACATGAAGTTTTGATTTACAGGCGCTCCTATTCCTGTTCGGTTTTGGAAATAATTATAAAAGGAAGTATTGCCCGATTGATGGATTCCATAATATTTCACACTATCCGAATAAAGAAATTTTACAGAGCCGACAACTGTTCCACCAGTATTTTGACCCTCAACTCTAAACAACGGTCGGGCAGCTGATAATAAATCTTTAAGATGAAATACAGCCATAGGATATTCTATCGGATTGGTTTGTAACCCGATACCGAAGCGGGCCAAACCTAATGAATAATCATATTGTTTTAAATTGCTTGCTCCTGTGGGATATTTTGCAAGGGGAATCATTGTTTGCGCAACAATGCTATTAGAACAAGCTACAAAAAAGAAGATACAAAAAAAGATGAAGTTTTTCATTGTTATGGAAGAATTTGTTTTCATGCCGGAAACGGGTTTAATATAAATATGATTAGTGATTGATAACGCTGAATTTCCCATACCCCGAAAACTCCCCTGCCTTGAAGGTATAAATATAGGTTCCGGGAGAAAGATCAGCGGTTAGGGTTCTGAATATGTTTTTACCCGGGGGATAGGTCTGGTCACATAGTGTTTTAAGTTCCTGACCGCTAAGATGATAAAGCCTGATCATTACTTTTTCTGATTTTTCCAGTTCAAAAGCAATATTCAGATACTGATCACAGGGATTCGGGTAAGTTCCCAATAGCCTTTCACCTTCTCCATGGTCTATTTCCGAAACGGATGTATAAGTGCTGTACTCGGCATCAAACAGGGCTATCCCGTTTCCTCCTGTTCCTTCTGACCTCCATACATTGATCCCTTTCTGTTCGGAAAAGCTTAGTCTGACTTTGGGATCAGGATTCTCAAGATTAGAAGCATCATTAAACCCCGTGGAAACCACCGTCCAGTTATCGGGTTGCTGAAAATTCAGGTTGTTGGTAACAAAGGGCAGTTTCTGATCCGTGGCATCGTACCAGGTGGCCATGAATTTTGAAGTGTAAGGATTGAATGCAATATCGGGTTGGAGGTTCTCATGCGCGGGATTGGTGAAGGACAAGGGTTTGAAACAGGAAGTCAGGGTGGATTGGAGATTATACACTCCTTTGACATCAAACCTATCGTTCAACGGATCGTACTGTTCATACAGGATAACCGTGGTCAGGTTGGCGCTGTCGTTGTCAGTATCGCTGTACTGGCAGGCAATGACCGGGTTACGGCAAAGATTGATGGCCGAGGGATCCAGACTGTCGATGCAAACCGGTCGGGTGAACGGACTGTTGAAGTTGGGCTCTGTATGGGCAGTATAGATATGTCCGGTAGGAGAATTGACATTGTCGGCCTGTTCCCATACTGCATAATACCTTCCGCTGCTCCAGGAAGGGCTTCTGCCATAAGCAAGACTCAAATTGCGAAATGGTTTTTGTGAAACAAATACTGTTTCGGGACTGCTTACTGTCTCACCTCCGTCAGCTGAGAAAAAGGAACTAATGTTCTCTGTTCCGTTATAAACAACTTCTGAAAAGATGATCCCTATGCTGTATGGGTCAGCAAAATCAGCAGGAAAAAGAAAGTCCGAAGAAAATGAAATATCGCGAAAATTAGGTCCTGCCAAAAGAGTTTTTTCCCAAGTACCTGTAATAGCATTATAGTTGCCAAACCAACCATCACCAAAACCCCAGTTATTATTGGTAACTACTAAGGCAAAAAATAATTTAAGATTGCTTTCGCTATTCCCTAAAACCATAATGTCCAATGATTTGTAATTACTGTTTTGATCCGGATACATTTCATTTAAAAGTACTGACCAATGAATTCCGTTGTCTTCTGATTTAATAACCGTCTGCCAGGCATATCCCAAAGAATCATAGGTGTACATGGCATATAGCCAGCCGTTATAAGCAGAACATACCCTGACGGTGACCTGATCCTCGTCTGGTCTTGGATTCAAAACGATATCTTTTCCGAATATGACCGATCTTCCTGGGTTTAAAGGGAGAAGGGGTTCCCCGTTTTTATGGGTTTGGGCAGAAAGGAAGATGGAAGAAAAAAGAAGCAGGGTAAGTGTAAAATATTTCATGGGGTTTATTCTTATGGTTTATATATATACAAATATCAGGCCAAAGTGTTAATGATCTGATATTAAGAATATTGATAACATAATATAAGAAATAAGTGTAAAAATTTCATACATCATTGTATAAAAATTATACAGTGTTAACAGGCAAATATGGATGATTCTCCTGAATAAATTTAGGAATTTTTTGATTAGCCATGGGTTTAATGAATAAAATGAGTAATCTTATACTAATATAAAAAAGAGGCTGAACCTCTGGGGTAGCCTCTCCTTCATATTCTCCTTTGGTTTAGAAGGGAATATCTCCCGCGGGTAGGTCTTTAGAGGCTTTTTTAAGTGTATTGCGCTTCTTTTTTGAAGATTCCTTTACCTGTACCAGCTTGTTCACTTCAGATTCTTCCAGGCGGTTGACATAAGCTGTGTATTCATGTCCGAATTTGTCAGGGCTTTTCAGTTTTGCGATCTCAATGCTGATGTAGTCTTCATCCTTGTATTTGTGTGAGAACTTTACGAGATCTTCAATTTTGAAGTTGATCTTAATGATTTCAAGGCCTTCGACTTTCTTTCCTTTTCCGATGTAGTTTTTTACAAAATTTTTCATGGCTGTGATTTTTAAGTGAAATTTATATGCTGGGTGTAATTAAGACCATGGAGGGGCACTCAAGTAGGAACTGGAATACCGAACACCTGCAGGATATGCCGGGAAAATTCTTGAATGAGTAGCACTTTCACCCTGGAATGGAA
>Ga0268284_1000369_pt1 | contig 32589 bp, 42 predicted proteins | sample saktaG_14_FD_190137 | JGI IMG/M metagenome (GOLD analysis project Ga0268284, IMG submission 190137) | Saline water microbial communities from Sakinaw Lake, British Columbia, Canada - sak_2013_06_06_40m | ecosystem: Environmental > Aquatic > Non-marine Saline and Alkaline > Saline ...
CGATCTTGTCCCCATCGGACAGGAACAGGTCGGGCTCAGGTATCCTGGCCGACCCGCCGGACATGGCCGCCACCAACTTGATGAACGCGCCGGGCGACGACTTCTCGGCCCCCGCCCCCACGGCGAACCTGGCGCCGGTAGCGTCTTTGATGGCCTTGACGGCCCCGGTGTGGTCGAAGTGGCTGTGCGTTATCACGATCATCGATAATAGTAATCTATCGGCATCGATGGCCTTCATTATGGCCCGGGGATCTGCGCCGGGATCGATCACCATGGTCCTCCTGGTGGTATCCGATCCTACAATGTAGCAGTTGGTAGCTATAAAACCCACGGTCAAGGCTTTTAATATCATCTTATGTTGACCTGATCTCCTCACGCATAAACTTGATATAGGCCACGGCGAAACAAACGGCCGTCAGCGCGACCAGTCCCACCAACTGGGGCCAGACCAGCGTAAGGCTCTGGCTGAGGGGCAATGGGGATGGCATCAGCCCCGAATATATCCCTATCATCATCATGGTGGGACTGCTGCTGCCCATGCTGGGGACAAGTATGGCCTGGATACTCTCGGCATAAAGGGTTCCGGGGGAGATGCGGTTGATCATACGGTAGAGGCTGTCGTAGTCCGCCACCTGGGCAACCGTGGAATCCTGGTTGACCGGGAAAACAGCCCCGGCTATGAGGTTGGCGATTATCCCCATGAAAAGGAACATGAAGATCCAGACCGATATGGAGGCCAGTGCCGAGGTGGAGGTTTTTCTGAACAGCACAGAGAAGAGCACAGCCAGCGACATCCAGAAAGCCCCGTAAAGGATGCTCACGATTACGAACATAAACAAACGCAGTATTTCCTCTGCCTCCGGCGGCACGCCTATCAGACGCAGACCCAGGCCTGCTATGATGACTATCACGCTCACGATAAGTATAGTTATCATGGTCAGGCCGGCTAAAAACTTGCCGTTGATCAGACTGTCTCTGTAGATGGGCTGGGCCAGGAGTCGGCTGAGGTTGCCGCTTGTCCTCTCGCTGTTAACCGCATCAAAACCCAGAGCTATGCCGATGATGGGGATGAAAATGGACATGAACAACGGGAAAGAGAAGGGCATGTTGCTCCCGGAAACGATGAACAGGGTCAGGAAGATGTTACTGGTCGAATCGCCGACCGCCGCCCGGATATTCTGGGCGGCTATATAGATGGTCGCTATACCGGCCATATATACCAGAAGGAACAGGATGATGAACCTCTTGCTGTTGAAACTGTCCGCCAGCTCCTTTCTGAAAATCTCTAACAGGCCATTCATATCCCGGAGCCCTCAAAATATTTCATATATATCTCTTCCAGTTCGAACTCCTCTACCTTCATCTGCACCTTGAGCCCTGTTGCCTCAAGCACTACTCTCTCAATCTCCCCGCTGATGTCCTCTTCCGCCGAGACGATTGTGCTGTCTGCGATACTGTCGATACTGAAGACACCGTGAATCCTGCTGATCTCGGAGCGAACCCTATCGGTGAGTTGAGCTACGGGCAGGACAATATTGTAGTTGCCCTTTCTAAAGGCATCCCTGCCCAGCTTATCGACGGGCCCTGAGGCTATCATACGTCCCCTGGAGAAGATGCCGACGCCCGTGCATACCTTCTGCAAATGGTGCAACTGGTGGGAGGAGATTATGACCGTGACCTTCTGCCTGGCCATTGTGCGCACCAGGTTGAGTACCTGGTCAGTGCCCTCCGGGTCTATACCCGAGGTAGGCTCATCGAAAATGGCGATCCTGGGCTGCTTGATCATCACATCGGCGATGCCGAGGCGCTGCTTCATGCCATGCGAGTACTTGCCCACCGTCTGGTCGGCCCTGTCCCTGAGGCCGACTGTGTCAATCAACTCATTGATCCTGGCGGTCAGGCGGCTGCCGGCAAGGCCGTTAAGGCGGCCCGTGTATTCAAGATTTTCCCGGGCCGTCATGTCGTCGTAAAAACCGATCTTTTCCGGCATGTAACCCACCACGCTCTTGACTCTGATCGGCTCGCGTACCGGATCGTAACCCATAATACGCACCGATCCCGAAGTGGGCTCGCAGAAGCCCATTAGCATAAGTATGGCTGTGGTCTTGCCCGCCCCGTTGGGTCCCAGCAGGCCGAAAACCTCACCCTCCTCTATGCGAAGGTTGAGGCCTTTAACGGCCGTAAATTTACCGTAGGCCTTGGTTAAATCGCGTGTCTCGATTACCAGGTTGTCGCTCATGATTGCCTGTTAGCGGCGTCCGAAGCGGATGAATATGATTGCCAGCGCCACCACCACCAGTACGACTATGCCCACGCCGACCCATCCCCAGATGGTGGGTGTGAGCACCGTGGTGCGGATCTGAAGGCTGGCAAAGGCGTTTTTCGATTCAGGCTCGGCCTGTACGGTGATTATATAATCGCCGGCTATGGTTTTTTCAGCCGGCTTAACAGTAACCTGCACCTCTTTGGTATCCCGCGTTTTGAGTATATCGATCTTCTCAGGATTGCAGGTAACAGTCCAGCCGCCGGGCCTGCTCTGGGCCGGGCAACTGACCCCAACCTTCTCGAGATCAGCCGAACCGGTGTTGGCCACGACTACAGTAAAATTGCTCTCCTGACCCGCGGTTGCCTCTGTATTGAGACGGCCGTCCGGGGTTGTCAGTTTAAGGTCATAATTGGCGGCGACGATGGCCTTAAGCTCAATGTCGGCCTTGAGGTCGCCGGAAGCAACCTCGAATATGACGGGGTATTCGCCCGGAGCAAGCACTTTCCAGGCATAGGGCCTCACCGTCAGCTTCACAGTCTCCGGGTAGCCCTTGCTGCCGTCCAGACGGATGGCTGCTATCTCCTGCCCCTCACCGTAACCCGGGGTGATCATGTAGCCGAAACCATCGGGGACCACCGCTGTCAGGTTGAAGACCTTGGATTCCTTGCCCCCCGTGTAGCTGATATTGATGCTGTATGAGTAATTCAAACCTGTGTTGCTGCTCAGCACCGGGTACTGACATGATAGTTCCAGCTTTTCCACGCTCTGACCCTCGGCTGCTGACAAGGGCAGCGCGGTGGTGTACCCGGCCTCGGTCGCTGCAGCCATGACGGGATTACCGCTGACAAATACCGCTGATATCATCGCCAGGGTAAATAGCGCTACTATTATCATGCGTATGACTTTTGCAAGCATAATTAAACCTCCATCATCATAAAAACACTATGTTTGAAACCGGATCATGGCCGCAGATTGTGGATCATATGACGAGGATATAATTTAGCCCAATGTCATAGCTACTGTCAAATATTCAGACTTGCCCCTTCAGAGTGAGGAAACCTTGATTTATCGGCCCTGTACAAATATACTAGAAGCACAACAAAGAGGAGTGAGTCGAATACGGAGGTGCAACCGTGGCAGAAGTAGAGATCGGCCTGATCGTGGATTTCTTCGCCCGGCCGGTGGTGGCGGCAATTGAGCTGACCGGTGAACTAAAGGTCGGCGATAAAATTCACATCAAGGGCCATACCACCGACCAGGAGGTGCTGGTGAGCTCCATGCAGATACACAACCAGAGTGTTCCGGCCGCCAAGGCAGGCGATGCGGTAGGGATCAAGGTATCAGACAAGGTACGGCACGGCGACAAAGTCTACAGGATAGACGATTAACACCTAAGAGCCGAAGCTCTTGATCAGGTTTGCCATTTCAATCGCGCTGTTGGCGGCGGCGAAGCCCCTGTTGCCTTCCTTGGCGCCGGCCCTCTCTATGGCCTGCTCCAAGTTGTCCGCGGTGATAATGCCCTGAATGACCGGGATGCCGCTGTCGAGGCTCAGCCGTGAAATACCGCGGTTAACTTCCGCGGCCACGTATTCAAAATGAGGTGTACCTCCCCTGATCACGCATCCAAGACAGATGATGGCATTATATTTCCCCGTCTCGCTCATCTTCTTGGCTGCCAGGGGTATTTCCATGCTGCCGGGTGTCCAGGCGATGTCCACATCCTGCTCATTAACACCGTGTCTGAACAGCGAGTCCCGCGCACCCTCCAACAGCCTGCCCGTTATTATCTCATTGAAGCGTGAGATCACGATACCAAATTTGAGACCCTTGCCTGACAGCATACCCTGGTAGTTCTTAGACATCTGAGACCTCCTCGGTTATTTCCAGCCTGCTAATCATCGATGGCTAGCAGGTGCTCCAGTTTCTCCTGCTTGGTTTTCAGGTAATTCTTGTTGTACTCGGTAGGCGCAGATATCAGGCGGATGCTTTCCACGACCTTAAGCCCGTAGCTTTCCAGCCCGATTATCTTCTTAGGGTTGTTGGTCAGCAGGCGTATATCGTGCAGCCCCAGGTCGGCCAGTATCTGGGCGCCGATGCCGTAGTCCCTCAAGTCGGCGTCAAAGCCCAGGGCGAGATTTGCCTCCACGGTATCCAGCCCCATGTCCTGCAGTTCGTAGGCCCTCAACTTATTATGCAGTCCTATGCCACGGCCCTCCTGCCTCATATACAGGAAAACGCCCCTGCCTTCCTTGGCAATCATGCTCATGGCCATCTGCACTTGCTCGCCGCAATCGCATCGCAGGCTGCCGAAGACGTCTCCCGTTACGCACTCGCTGTGAACGCGGACGAGAACGGGTTTGCCGTCTGCCACCTCCCCCAGTACCAGCGCCACGTGTTCGTCGGTATCAACGGAGCTCTTATATGCCATGATAGTGAAATCACCGTACTTGGTAGGGAATTTGGCTTCGGCCACTTTCTGGACGAGCCTCTCGTACTTCCTCCTGTAGGTTATCAGGTCCGCGATGCTGACGATCTTAATGTCGTATTTCTCAGCAAGTATTTCCAGTTGCGGCAGCCTGGCCATGGAGCCGTCCTCATTGAGGATCTCGCAGATAACCCCCGCCGGGTAAAGCCCAGCCAGCTTGGCCAGGTCAACGACAGCCTCAGTGTGCCCCGCACGCACCAGCACACCACCCTCCTTGGCCCTGAGTGGAAACATGTGTCCCGGCCGGGCAATATCCTCCGCCCGCGTCCTGGGATCAAGTACCGCCTTCACAGTTGCTGACCTGTCGAATGCCGAGATGCCGCTGGTGGTCTTGTTTTTCGCCTCGATCGACACTGCAAACGCCGTGGTGAATTTGGATGTGTTCTCTTGAACCATTGGCGGGATCTGCAACTCGTCCAGCCGTTTGCCTATGATGGGCATGCAGATCAGCCCGCGGGCGTGCGCGGCCATAAAATTGATCAGTTGGGGGTTAACCTTCTCAGCCACTATGGCCAGGTCCCCTTCATTTTCGCGGTTTTCATCATCGACTATGATGATGAACTTCCCGGCGGATACATCTTTAACAATTTCTGGGATCGGTGACAATGCCATCAGGTTTACCTCTCTTTCAGATAATCATAGCGGTCCAACAAGCTGATTATACCCTCTTGCTTGCCGGGATGGTAAAATTTCTCGATGTATTTAGCTATTATGTCAACCTCCAGATTGACCTTCTGCCCCTCCTTCAGTATCCCCAGGTTGGTCTTTCGCCTGGAGTAGGAAACGAGGGACACGGAGAACTGTGACTTATCGCATTCCGTAACAGTCAGGCTGACTCCATTTACGGCGATAAAGCATTTCTTCACCAGGTATTTTAGTACATCTTCAGACGCTTTGACACTCAGTATAATGGCTTCACCTTCAGGAACCAGCGACGCCACCTTGCCCACGGCATCCACATGCCCCTGCACGAAATGCCCGCCGAATCGGCCCTGCGCAGACAGGGCGCGTTCCAGGTTGACCCTGTTCCCCACATGCAAATCACCTATATTGGTCAGCCTCCTGGTCTCGGGCATTATCTCCACCGTGAAAGCTGATTTGGCGATATCTATCACTGTGAGGCACGCGCCATTGACAGAGATGCTGTCTCCCAGGGCCGTGCCAACCAGTACATCCTTGGCCTGCACGGCCAGGCTTTTAGCGCTGAGCTGCTGCACCGAACCGATCTCTTCGATGATCCCTGTAAACATATTCTATCTTCAGGTATACCCGCTGATTAAGAACTCGTTGTCGAATCTCTCTATCTTGATATCTTTTAACTGCAGTGCATCCGCCACCTTATCCACGCCTCTGCCGCTGACCGCGGTTTTGGCCTCCTCCCCACCTATTATTATGGGCGCGACGAAAGCCAGCACCTTGTCGACCAGGTGGTGGTCAAACACATAACCCAGCAGCTTGCTGCCGCCCTCGATCATGACTGTGGTAATTTGCCTTTGTCCAAGCGTTTTAAGGAGCTCGGCGATATCGATCAGTCCGTTCTCCGACTTGAGTACGATATATTCAGTGCCCTCTCGCTTCGTTTTAAGTATTTCCCTGCTGAATTGCTTTTCCGCCACCGCCACCAGCGTTTTTCCCGGCTCTGAAAATACCCTGGCCGTGGCCGGTACGCGCCCCTTTCCGTCCACTATCACCCTGAGCGGCTGCAGCCTGGCGCGTCCGCACCTGCCACTGTATCCGCGCGCGGTCAACTGGGGATCGTCGGCAATTATGGTTCCGGCGCCCACCATGATAGCATCGACGCTGTGCCTTTGCCCGTGCGCATAGTTGCGCGCCTCCTCACCGGTTATCCACCTGGAATCGCCTGTCCGGGTCGCTATTTTGCCGTCGATGCTCATGGCAAACTTGGCGATAACAAAGGGGACTCCCGTTTTTATATACTTGAAATAACCTTCGTTTATCTCCCTGGCTTTCTGCTCGTATTCCCCGATATTGGTCTTTATGCCGGCAGCCCTCAGACATTCTATGCCTTTTCCCGAAACCATGGGATTGGGATCGGCCACGGCGATGTTGACCACTGCGATGCCTGCATTGATGATGGACTCGGTGCAGGGCGGGGTCCTGCCGTGGTGGCAGCACGGCTCGAGAGTTACATACATCGTAGCTCCCCGTGCCATTTCGCCGGCCTGATTGAGCGCCTTGATCTCAGCGTGCTCCATGCCAGGCTGCTGCGTGTGCCCCAAGCCAACCACCAGCCCATCCCTTTCAATCACAGCCCCCACAGCCGGGTTCGGGCTGGTGTAACCCAGCGCCAACTCGGCCAGGGAAAGGGCATATGCCATAAAATCCAGGGGCCGGCTCAACATATCCGTGATAACATCCTGTAATTTGAACCGCTATAAGTAATCAGCGGGAGGCAGGCCTGTCGTTGAGTGGCGGTCAGCCGTTACAGGTTCAAATACGGGTCAATTTTAACATCCCCCCGTTCCCTAAGCAAAAATAACTGGCTTCTTTACCTGTCAGGTAAAGAAGCCAGTTGGTCTCTATTTAGTTTATTTCGTAGACCATTGCTACGGTCACCTGGAATTCCATCTCACCAGCGCTGATGGGTGTGGGCGCCGCTGGAGCCGCGCCCACGGCGGCGTATTTCATTAGAAAATTCTCACGTATAGGCTGTATGTAACTTGTGTCTTCGGACATATACAACACCTTGCCCAGCTTGACGCCGGAAATCTGGGAGATCTGCTTGGCCTTCTCCATCGCGTACTGTACCGCCTTTTCGCGAGCTATCTTGTAGTAAGGGGTGGGATCATCAACCGTGAAGGAGATCCCATTGACCCTGATGAGATCGCCGCCTGCAGCCGCAGCCTTGTCGATGACGGGCCCGGCCTTGGCAATATCCCTGATTTTTGCGGTGACTGTATTCGTCACCTTGTAGCCGACGACTATATATGTGCTCTGTTTTTCATCCCAGCGCGTGACCTGATCGATGTTGTACTGGCTTGTTTGCATATCCTTGTCGGGTATGCCGCTGTCCTTAAGCACCTGCATGATGCCGGTCATAGCATCGATGGCCTCTTTCTGCGCTTCCGCCACTGTTTTCTGCTGTGATTCAACGCCGAGAGTGAGAAGCACCACGTCTGGCGTCCCTGTGGCCTTGCCAAGACCACTCACCCATAAGCCCAGGTTTTGCTGGCTGACGATAATGCCTCCTGAGCTTGCCGCTACCCCTGCCGCGGGCGCGCCCCCCTGGTATACCACCGCCGGCGCCGGGGCGCATCCTACCAGGGATACTGTGACCAACATGATCGCTGCTAAAATGATCACCGTTTTCCTCAATTTACTGATAACCTCCTGAACACTATTTTTGGTATTTTCGACCGTAACCCGGAATCACATAAGATAAACGAAATGCGCGTGCTAAAAGTTTACTCAATTAGCACAAACATAGCTTATAGCATATAATTACCCAAATCAAATGTCCGGAACCCGCAATTGAAGGTATTAAGAGAGTTCATCTTCACCCTGCTTATAGCCGCCATTATCTTCGTCGGTCTGCAGATATCCATCAAGAGTTTTGAAGTTTTCAACGTATCAATGCTCCCCACCTTCCGCGAAGGTGACTTGATCATAGTCGACAAACTGGGCTATGCCTTGGGCAACCAGCCCCACCAGAAGGATGAAATAGTCTTTTACGCCCCGGGCAACGATGTTAAGCCGGCGTTCGACCCCTTTTTCTCGCAGCACCCCTCTTGTTTTATCAAAAGGGTGATAGCGGTGCCCGGCGATACGGTTGAGATCAAGAACAAGGCGGTCTTCGTTAACGGTATAAAGCTGGTGGAGCCTTATATCAACGAGGCGCCCGCTTACTTTATGCCCGAGCGCATGGTGCCGGAGGGCCAGTATTTCGTTCTCGGGGACAACCGCAATCACAGCAACGATTCTCACACCGGCTGGCTGGTACCATCTGAAGATATCATCGGCAAAGTCTGGTTCCGTTACTGGACGGCGGATTATCCCAATATCCGTTTAGTGATGATACCCGTATTCATCCTGATCGTGGGCACGCTGATTGTCGTCATGATCGCGGACGCATCGCGCAGCAGCCGCTCCTGATGTCTGCCGGGCTCTTCAGTCCTGCTGACCGACTATTTTAGAAGTAATGACGTAATTTGGGTCCGTCCTGTCGGGGACAACGGCCCGGAACCCGATCTCATAAAGAGGGTTAAGGATATCGGGGGTCGGATCGAGATCGGCTTTGACCTCAGTGGTCCCGGCTTTCCCCGCGACCGTGATATTTATCCACACCTCGATATCCCTGGTGCGAATCGGCACCTCACCTGTATTGACCACCTTTCCGCTGATTATCGTTCTGAAAACCGATGGCTGGGGTTCCTCCGTCTTCATGCTGTCGCCCACCACGTTGATGCCGGCCACACCCTGTGACAACCCTATATCAAAGGATTCTTCGTCGGATATTGCCACGTTGTGTGCCTGGTCGGTTGACCTGACCTTGAAATAGTATCTTTGCTTATTCTTGAGGTCCGTTATCTCGACAACGTGCTGATCGACCAGGGCCTCTTTTTCGTCCGTAACGGATATCTTGTTGTCGCTGGTCCTCCAGATTACCTGGCTGGTGGACGGCTCGTCGGTGTTCCATTTTATCTCAACCGAATTGAATGAGATATTGTTGACACTGATATTTTTGATAAGAGGAGCTCTCACGTCGGGGATAACCGCACCCTGATGTGCTTCAGGCGTGACGTTTTCCACGGCCGGCGCAACCGGCGGTTTTTCCGCCATGCGCATCAGGACGTATATACCACCCCCTGCCAGAGCGATAACCAGTATCAGCGCCAGCAGCGGCCACAACCAGGATCTCTTGGTTTTGGGCTCAGCCTCTGAATCCGCCTGTTTATCGTCGCCCCGCTGTCCCACGTCGGCCGGGACCCACGTCAAAAGCTGCCCGCATTTGCGGCAGGCCCGCTCGCCTGCGGCCACCGGTGCGCGGCAATTCGGGCAATTGTATTGATACATTATTTATATCTTACTAAATGCGGCACCTTTTGCCTACCGGCGGTAAAAATTCGAGTGTAGCGGAATTGACAGAATATTGGATTAGAGGCTACAATATCGTTCGCGCCGAGGTAGCTCAGTCGGTAGAGCAGTAGACTGAAAATCTACGTGTCCCCAGTTCAATTCTGGGCCTCGGCACCACTTACAGACCGGCCGGGCCGAAGTGGCGGAATGGTAGACGCGGCAGTCTCAAAAACTGTTGAGGGGCAACTCTCGTGTCGGTTCGAGTCCGACCTTCGGCACCAGATCTCAAGAAATAACCAATCTTGCACGGCAATAAAAATTTGCCGCCACCCTTTGCAGGGCGACGGCAACTATGTCGACTGATATATCGGTTATCCCGGGTTAAAACGCAAAGCGCATTCCGGCATATATTACGAGGGTGATCAGCAGAATCCCATCCAGCAACATTCCGGTAAACAATGCAAACAGCTTCCCGTCCTTGTTGATCATCTCTGCCATCTTATTCTTTGTCATTTTCCCGCTCCTGCGCTTTATTTTTTTGTTTGATACTTATAAAACGCAGTCCGGGGCCCGGAGGTTTAGGCAAAAAGTAAAAATATTTTGGTTTTTCAAATTGACCGGTTTAAAATGTCTGTGATAACCTTACAATCGAACTGCCGAGTTGTGTAGTGGTAGCACGATGGACTTTGGATCCATTTGCCCAGGTTCGAATCCTGGCTCGGCAGCCAGTCATAGCATATTCCGAAGTCCTGCCGTACCAGAAGCTTATCATCCCGGTCTGGCAAGAAATAAGCTTTCATACATTAACGCCGCAGGTTCGTCGATTTTTATCGCACGTTGTTTATGGTGACCGTGCCTGTAAACACAGATATGTTGAGGTCCCATTCGTTTAGCTATTAAGTTATATGAATTAGAAGGACTTCGAACTTCCTGTCTTGTATTACTGAATGGGTATTTCAGCGGGAGTTATCCGGTGTGCTTCCTCATCATACTCTTACCCGACCTCCATCTTGCACACTGCCCTGCCGGATCTCTGCGATATGACGAATGTTATTCTTTTGCCTTCCGCAAGCAGCGGTTCCGAATCGCTGCGTAATTTACGGAAATCCGCAGACTCAAGGAAAACGCGTAAAAGCTCTAGCCGCCGGGGCAAAGCATCCTCCTTGTTCCCCTGCATTACCAGGTCACAGACACGCTGATACTCTTTTCTCGCTTTGGTTTCGATGCATTCGTTAAGTTCCGGCACTATTTTCAGGCGGGTCATATCAATTGCTTTTCTTTTAGAGCTTCAAGCAGGGACTGGCCGAATTGATGCATGATTTCAGTATCGTAACGTTCGACATCACCTGAATCGCAGAGACTCGCCAATTGAGGATCAATGGGAAATTGAGCCAATAGCGGAGCATTTGCCGTTTTTGCCATATCGTTACCGTTGCTTTTCCCGAACAGCTCTATCCTCTTATCAATTTCAGGAATGTAAAGATAGCTCATATTCTCAACCACTCCTAAAATCTGTTTATCCATTTTCTGGCACATTTTAATTGCCTTCTTAACTATCATCGCTGTTAAATCCTGGGGCGTGAAAACTATGATAACTCCCGATACGGGCAATTGTTGCATAATTGTGAGAGACGCGTCAGCGGTACCCGGCGGCAGGTCGACCACAAGGTAATCCAGATTACCCCACAACACTTCCTCCCAGAACTGCGTTATCGCCTTGCCGATGAGCGGACCCCTCCATATAACTGCCTCATCTTCACTGGGTAAAAGAAGATTGATAGACATCATCTCAATGCCGGATTTTGAAGTAACCGGTAACAGCCCGCTGTCACTGCCCCCCGGCCGCTCCATAGTTCCGAACATCTTGGGGATGCTCGGGCCGGTGATATCAGCGTCAAGGATGCCAACCTCGTAACCTTTCCTTCTCAGTAAAACGGCTGTCAAGCTGCTGACCAGCGATTTGCCCACGCCACCCTTGCCGCTCATGACGGCTATAACATGTTTGATTTTGTTTAATTCAGCGGGTTTTGCGTCCACGTAATCGATAACGATATCCTTGATATCCGGCAGTCCGACCAGGGATTCTCTGATTTTCTCTGATATCCACTGCTGTGAATATTCATCCAGAGCGGTTGAGGCCAGTGTTATTTTAAGCGTCGCTCCGGTTATCGTGATATCGCGGATAAGATTCATTGAAGCCAGGCTGCGCACCGCATGCGGAATAATAATTTCGTCGAGTCTGCCTTTGACCTGTTCGTTGTATGCCACGTTGCTAACTCCTTGCCATCAGAATAATGAAAATACGGTGTAAGTGATTAAAGATAAAGAATGTGTTAACCATTCTTTTTATTCAGCAATCAATTCACAATGTAAGTTGCCTTTGTCATAATCTACCTTAACTTTAACCTGCTTGCCCTCTGAAAGAAGCTTCTCGGCCTGGCTGCGCAGCCTTTCAAAATCGGGACATTCCAATAATGCCACTAAGGCTTCATAACGCTGCTGCAGCTCTTCATCGTCGGACTGCTCACTGAGCAATGCGAACAGGCAGTTGGTCAGTTCTCTCTCAGCCAGGCACTTCAGACATCTGCCCGGCACCTCGTTGGAAGTATATTTGGGTTCAAGATCAAAATTGTCTATTTCGATCACCATAAAGTTATAAATTTTACCGGATTAAGCCGTGCAGAATGGACTGGAAGATTCTACTTGATCCCTGCATGAATCCGGCAATGCCGAATTATACTCCAGGCCTTCAAATCAGACAAAAACCAGCGGTCCGTTTAATAAGGTCCTATTTAATTTAAGTGTCTGACCCAGATTGTTCATGGCTGCTTCACTTCCGGTCTGCGACGTTCTGTTTGCTGCGGATCCATTGGTGAAACGGCGGGCTTTGAAGCTTCATATACGGTGAATGCATTCTTGATTTCTAAAAAATGCCCTTTTATTTTATCCAAATCATCCGGATTTAAAGGTTTGACCGGACATGGCCTGAGAGGAGTATTGATCTGTACTTCATCGGCTGAAAACCCTCTTGCTAATTCAGCCAATTCAGGGGCTTTTTGACGGTTTGTCTTAATGAACATTATCTGGATAGCCAGCTTGCCGGCAAACATGGAGCGAAATGATTTAATCCCCTCCGTGATCTGGTCAACAGATAGTCGGAATACAGGTTTATTGACAAGGTATAACAGGTTGTCATCCGGCGCATCCAGCTTGGCAACTACTACATCCGCGTGTGCCAGGTCATCACGGACACCTCGTTCATGCATAAGGGATGAATTCGTTAATACAGCGATGGGAATATGTAGCGTTCGCCTGGCAATTTCAATGGCCTCCCCCAGGTTCTCTGCCAGCGTTGGCTCGCCAACGCCGGAGAAGGTCACAAAATCTGCTTTTATCTGTGGTAGCTCGTTAAGTTCCTGCCGAAGACTGTTTAGCGAAACAAATTCCCTTCTCCCCGCCTGCCTGCTGACAGTCGCACCCAACTGACAATAGACGCAATCGAAGGAGCAGGTTTTCGCATGTGTTGACACCATATCTATACCAAGAGACCGGCCTAAACGCCACGATGGAACGGGTCCGTAGATAATTGACATTCATAGCCTTCCTAAAAAGATGATCCTGTTTTAGCTCCAACAATTTTCAGGGGCATCTGTATGCGTCATTTTTGTAGTTTCACGCTTCACCATTGTTTTTTGTAACTGCGTTTCCACTTATCTCGGCTGTACTCGTAATAATCCAGGATCGCCTGTTTGAGAGTGTTGGATGCCAGCAGGGCGCAGTGCAGGCTTTCTTCAGGCAGCCCATTGAGTTCATCGAGTATATCCTGCTGGCCTATCTGCATAGCTTCTTCCACCGGCTTGCCTTTAGCCATTTCCGTGGCCATGCTCCCTGCAGCTATAGTTGTTACGCAGCCGTCGGTCATGAAGGTGGCTTGCTCTATGATATCGTTGTCAATGCTTAACCAGATTTCCATTGTATCTCCACACGGGCCCGTGATGCTGGCATACCCGCTGGCGATCTCTATGCCTCCCATATTTCTCGGCTTCAGGGCGTGGTCTACTGTCCTGGCGCTGTAGGTTTTGCCAAGCTCTGATTCAAGCATCTGCTGATACTCTTCTCTGCTGACACGCATAGAATGCCCTCTACTTAATCTTTTTTAGTGACGTGCTCCTTTAGCTGCGTTCTTAGTGGTCGCAGCGATTGTCGCCCATCACCAGGTTGCCGTTCAGGTAGTCGATAACTATCTTTTCAGGATCGGCAGCCGGAGCTCCCAGCAGTACATTTATGCCGTTTTGCTGGAAAAGAGAAATGGCGCTGCCACCCATGCCACCGGCGATCACCACCTGTACACCCTGCTTGGCCAGCCACGGCGGTAAAAATCCCGGCTGATGCCCCGGAGAGTCAACCAGCTCTTTTCTAATAATAGCCTTGCTCTTTTCATCGGCATCGATCAGGGCAAATTGCTCGCAATGACCGAAATGGGCCGATAATACTCCTCCGCTTACAGGTATTGCATATTTCATGTAAAACTCCTTAATTTATTTGATCTTGCTTTTTATCTATGACATGCTCCTCCCGAAGAACAGGGAGGCTCGTCACAGCGCTCGGAGCGCCCGCAGCATGTCTGCCCGCCCTGCGCTTTATTGGCGGTTCTGATCAGGCCGGGCATTGAAATCTGTTTACTTACAGAATTGCTCCCGCAGGAGGGGCATTTAAGCTCCCTGGCGCCGCCCATTTCGTGCATAAGTTCAAAACAGTGTCCGCAATCGGCGCAGGCATAATCATAAATAGGCATGATGTTCTCCTGAATACTAACTTGTCGATAAAAGGGATTCAATATTTTTCCAGAGATGCCTGATCTCACTTGCTGCCGGGCCGTCATCGCATTCGACCACGGGGACGCCGCGCGCTACGGCCCGGTTAACCGCAGTATCAAAGGGGATCTTCCCTGCTACGCTTATCCCGTTGCCGGCGCAGTGTTCCTCGATCTGTGATGACTTTTGCTCGTTGATATCAGACTTATTGATGCACACTACGGCCGGTACCTTGAAATGGCGACAGACCTCGATTACGCGTCCCAGGTCGTGCACGCCTGACACTGTCGGTTCAGTAACCAGCAGAGCCAGATCGGCGCCGGAAAGCGACGAGATCACCGGGCAGCCTATGCCGGGAGGGCCGTCGGTGATGATAGTAGAAAAACCTTCCTCCTCAGCGATTTTCCTGGCCTGCTGCCTTACCATGGCTACCAGCTTGCCGGAGTTCTCCTGGGCTATGCCCAGCCGGGCATGTACCAGGGGCCCGTATCTGGTGTCGGAAATATACCAGTGCCCGGCCATGTTGTCCTGCATGGTAATAGCATCGACCGGACAGATGCGAGCGCAGAAACCGCAGCCTTCGCAGGAAAAGCGACTTACCTTGAAATCGTGAATAGCATCGAAACGGCATTGCTCCTGGCAGAGGCCGCACAAGGTGCAGGTAGTTTCGTCGATGCAGGCAACCTGACCGCTCCAAAACTCCTCATTCTGTTTGTCGATAGGTTGCAGAAGCAGATGCAGGTCGGCCGCGTCCACATCGCAATCCGCCAGCGCTTTATTGCTTGCCAGGGCTGCAAAACAGCCGGCAATGCTGGTCTTCCCCGTGCCGCCTTTACCGCTAAGCACAACGACTTCTTTCACGCAAAGCCCCCTTTATTTGAGTGTATACGTCCACGAATGCAGCCTGCCACTGCGGCATACCCTCGGCCAGTGTGACACCTTCAGAGTAGAGGCGGGCGATAGCTATGTCAAGTGGTATATCGAGCAGTACAGGTATCCCCTCCCGGTTGCAATAATCATGCACCAGTGTTTCCCCGCTGACTGCCCGGTTGACGATAACGCCGCTGGGAACGCCAAGCTGCCTGACTGTCTCAACTGCCAGCCTGAGGTCATGCAGCCCGAAAGGCGTAGGCTCCGTCACCAGCAAACAGTAGTCGCTATTCTCGACAGCTTCCACGACAGGACATGAGGTGCCGGGTGAAACATCCAGTATGACAAGCCTATCTCGTTTGATTTTGGCTTTGACGCGTCGGATGACCGGTACAGCCATTGCTTCGCCAACCGTGAGCCTGCCCTGGACGAATTCAATGCCGCCGGCATGTCCGGACTCGACAACTCCCATCTTCCTGCCTTCTTCGGAGATAGCGCTTTCCGGGCAGAGATAACTGCAGGCGCCGCAGCCGTGACAGAGCTGGTCGAAGATAAGCACACTCTTGGGCACCACGGCTATGGCCTTATAGGCGCATACCCGCGCACACTCCCCACAGAAGTTGCACCTGGCATAGTCCACCTTCGGAACGGGTATGCACACAGTTTCGCTGTCTGTAATGACCGGCCTGAGGAAAAGGTGATCATTAGGCTCCTCGACGTCACAGTCGAGCAATTGCACCTTTTCCTTAGCCCTGATAGATATAGCCAGGCTGGTGGCCACCAGTGTCTTTCCGGTCCCGCCTTTACCGCTGGCGACAGATATTATCATTCAGGCTCTGGCCATCTTTGCACCGCATTTGGGACAGCTGGTGTTGTAACAGGGTATGCCGGCCTGGTGCGCAGCTTTGGCGCCACATTGCGGGCAAACGCATTCGCCACCCGGTCCCGCTCCGGAACGGTTGCCTCCCATTCTGCCACCACCCCTGCCACCGCCTGCCCCACCGCCGCCGCCCATGCCCCTTCCTGAGCCACCCTGAGGTGGGCCTGTCATATCTCCTCTTGGCATTGTCTTACCTCCTTTTCAACGTTTTTATACTTTTTTATCACTGACCGGCAGACAGGCCATGGTGCGGTTGTACGCTGGCCTGACCGATGGCCTTGAATTTACCTGCCTTATAATCTTTGATTGTGTCTTTTACCTTTCCGGAAACACCGGTGTAGACTTCTATGCCGGCAGCCGAAAGCACCTGGTAGGCGTTTGGCCCGCAGTCGCCGGTCAATACAACCTTGGCGCCATATGTAACTACTGTCTGGCCGGCAGCGATTCCTGCTCCACCGGCGGAAGCAGCGTTAGACACAACTTCAAAATCCATAGTATCCGGATCGACAAAGATGAAATATTTACACCTGCCGAACCGCGGGTCGATATCCGAATCCAGGCGATCCTCTGTGGCGGTAATAGCTAATTTCATGATTGTTGCCCCCTTATCATTTTATTTATGTCGCTATTTGCTTTTTTGCGCTTCCATGTTTTTTATTCTCGCTTCGATGACCTCGAGTTCACTTTGCAGCTGTGCAAATTCATTTCTCAACTGGTCAAGCTCCGCCTGCGCCGATGAACCAGAATAACCTGCCCCGTAGACGCCCGCGAATCTCCCGCTGCGGTAAGCCATTCCTGCGCCGCCCGGCGGGACGTTGCAAAACCCCCTTCCTCCACCTGTCATCGGTCCCAGCCCTCTGGGTCCTGTTCCATCAAATCCTGGCATTTTTAACCTCCTGTATAACTTGTTTTCACGAAAGTTCCAGGCAAGTGTGTTGCCGGAAGCTACGCTGTCTTTTGCTGTTCCATCTCACTGATCCTGGCCTGTATTTGCGATAGCCGGTCTCTCAGATTCGCGGCTGCGCTGTGTATTGCATCCAGGTTATTTCCCGCCATGAGGGGTGAGCTGTACGTGTAAGCCGGCGGTACATACGCCTGGTTGGCGAAAAAGTATCCGCATCTGGGCAGACCTCCTCTGCCACGTCCGATATACGGCCATGCTGCATAGGCTCCCCTGAAACCTCCACCCATCCCAAAACCTCCACCCATTCCAGCACCTCTCCCAATTCCAAATCCTCTTCCGTATGGCATTTTTCACCTCCTTTATAGTAATTCTTACAGTATTCGCTGATCGACCTGTTCAGCGGTTGAATCCTCTTCTACGATGCCTGCCGCCGCTATGACGCCAGGGTAAATCGTTTTCCGGCATTGCTCTTACGGCGACGCTGCTGCAAACAGGACAGGCCTGAAGCGGTTCTGCGGCGGCCTGTTCAAGCGGCACATCCCACTGATGGCCGTTTTCACAAACATACTGCTGAGGCAGCATTTCTACCTTACCGCCTTCGATCCTGATGGACTTGCCGTTGAGCAGGGCATCTGAAATCTTCCTGCGCGCCGATTCAATGATGCGCTGGACGGTAGGCCGGGAGACATTCATGCGCTCGGCGCAGCCTGCCTGGTCCAACCCCTCGATATCCTTCAGCCGGATGGCCTCGGTTTCCTCAAGAGTTAGTTGGACCTCCTCGATGAACCTCATCGGTATCCCCGCCGGCTTGAAATAGGTGGCTCCCGGCATAAAAGCTATGCGCCTGCACTTTCTGGGCCTGGTCATGTTTTCACCCGCCTGTTTTATGAGCATATGCTCATTATCATTGTATAAATAATAGTAATTACTGTCAAATTAACATCATTGCGGGCTTGGCAAAATGTGGTTGCAGAGTCTTGCCGGCCGGCGGGTGTTCACACGATAATGCCTTAGCGACAAATTGGCATGGGTAAGGAAGAAGCTAAGGCCGGGAGTAAGAACGATGAAAGGAGGACGGTTACAGCGGTTAAGCGGGAAACTTAGCTAAGCTCCTGTATCTCATCGCCCGGCCGGATAATACCCCCCCTGATAACCCTGGCAAAAACCCCTTCTTTGGGCATGATGCATCTCCCGACCTCTTTCATAATGGCGCAGCCGCTGTGGCATTTCTTGCCGATCTGCGTAATCTCGAACTTAACCTCGCTGCCCACCTGCAGGCGCGTGCCGACCGGCAAAGATGGCAGGACTATGCCGCGGGTGGTAATATTTTCCGCGAAATCCCCGGGGTTGAATACGCGGCCCCCGGTGTTCATCTTGCCGATGCTTTCCACTGCCAGCAGGCTGACTTCACGCACTTTATCGCCACCCGCGTGCGCATCACCCTCCATCCCAACACCAACCTTGAAAGATGCCGAGTCAACCGGCTTCTTGCTGACGCCTTTGGCATCGCTGCTGCAGACCGCTATTACACTGGCCATATCCGCTCCTTTCAAAACCCTTTGTTATCTATTTTATGGAGAACGGGCGCGGCCCGTGCTGTGTGTCATTCATGGTAAAGGCCGACGAGGTGGTCTCGAAGCTTAGCCCGATCTCCAGAGGATAAGACATGGCAACATTACAAGCTCTTTTCGCCGCCTGCACGACCACCGGATTGTATCCGGCGATCTCATTGGCCATTTTAAAGGTCTCCTCCATGAGCTTCCCTTTAGCATATATCTGCTGAATCAAACCTATGCGCAGCGCCTCAGGCGCTTCTATCCTTTTTCCCGTGTAAATCAGCTCCTTGGCCTTGCCGATACCAACCACCCTGGGCAGTCGCTGGCACCCTCCCAGGTCGGGAATAATGCCCAACTGCACCTCCGGCAATGAAAAAACCGAGTATTCCACCGCCACTCTGAAGTCGCAGGCCAGTGCCAGCTCGAGCCCGCCGCCCAGGCAGTAGCCGTTTATAGCGGCGATCACGGGCACAGCCAGCTTCTCATACATGGTGAAGACATCGCGCAGCTTGCGTATGCCGTCGTAGTAATCACGGATGTCAGGGCCGGTGATGAAGTTCTCGCCCGCGGCTATCTTTTTCAGGTCTATGCCTGAGCTAAAGGACTTCTCTCCGGACCCGGTGATGATCGCCACCCTGACGTTGGGATCGTTATCGATCTCCACGGCGGCCTTCTTGAGCTCTTCGTTCATGCCCCTGTACCAGGCATTCATTGCCCCGGGCCGGTTAAGAGTGATAACGGCAACGTGCCCTTTAACATCATAAACAAGATCGCGGTAAGCTGGCATCTGTTCCTCCTGGCGATAACAATAGAGGGGCTTTTTAAACCCCTCTACACTTTATATATTATTGATTGAAATTTCAATCAGCCGGGGCTTCACAAGCGGTTCTCAGCCTCAGTAGTTTACCTTGTCCAGACCCTTCAGACCCAGGATGGCCCTGGCCTCCGCGGGGCTGGCGGGCTCCAGTCCCAGTTCCCTCATGATGCGTATAATCTTCTCAACCAGCTCCGCATTGCTCTTGACCAGCACCCCTTTACTCAGATAGAGGTTGTCCTCCATACCGACCCTGACATGACCGCCCATGGCCATCGCCACGGTACAGATAGGCATCTGAAACCTTCCCGCACCGATAGCCGACCAGGTGAAGTTTTCAGCACTCAGGGCGTCCCTTGTCGCGTTGACCAGGGTAACAAGGCTGTTCACCGTGGAGGGCACACCGCCAAGAGTGCCGGTAACAAATTGAATATGCACGGGCGGCTTAATGTGCCCCCTCCCTATCATGAAGGCCAGGTTGTTGACCATGCCCAGGTCATATATCTCGATCTCGGGTTTGGTATCGCTGGCGGCGAACAATGACAGGAACTCGCGCAGGGTTTTAAAGGTGTTGGGGAAGATGTAGTCCTCGCTGGCCAGCATGCCCAATCTTTCCCAGGGATATTTCCAGTCCTTGATCTTCTCCGCAACGTGAAAGACGGAGAAGTTCATGGACCCAAAATTGAGCGATGCGATCTCCGGCCTCAAGGTTGTAACCGGGGAGGCCCTCTGCTCCGTGCTCATGCCCATGCCGCCGCCGGTGCTGACGCAGATCACAGCGTCAGAATTTTTTTTAATGCCTGTCAGCACCTCGCGGAAGATGTCGATATCGGGAGAGGGCATACCGTTTTCCGGGTTCCTGACGTGTATATGCAGTATGGCCGCACCTGCTTCCGCAGCCCTGATACCTTCCTCAACAATTTGCGCGGGTGTCAGCGGCAGGTAGGGCGACATACTCGGAAAATGAGCCGACCCGGTTAAAGCGGCGGTAACGATCACTTTTTGCCCAGTCATCACAACACCTCCGTAGACACTGCAATAATAGACAAGGCCCGGTTGGTAGTCAAATTTTCAAAGTATTGCTATAATTTGCCTGCATATCGATTCAGGCATGTGTTGCCGGAAGGCATTTCTTCTTCTCACGACATCCTGCATCACGATATCACGGTGAACACGTAGATTGAAGATCGACCTGCATATACATACGAGCAAGCTGTCACCCGACAGCAGGCTGGACCCCGAAGCGGCTATTATTAAGGCGCGGGAACTGGGCCTGGACGGGATCTGCTTCACCGAGCACGACCGCGCCTGGGAGATGCCTGACATCGAGCAGCTCAGCGCCAAGTACGATTTCCCGGTGTTCCGCGGTGTCGAGGTTATGATAAAGGCGGGCGGCGAGATACTGGTCTTCGGCCTCAACATCAATTTCACCACTGTCATAGATATTAATACGCTGCGTCGGCTCTCTGCCGAGTCGGACGCTTTCATGATCGCCGCACATCCTTTCCGCGGCTATCCCTGCCATGCCTTATCTGACTTCCAGACCGCCGCGGACGTGGTGCTCAATCGTCCCGTATTTGATAAAGTCGATGCCCTCGAAGGATTCAACGGGCGCAACATGGAGAGCAACAACATCTTCGCCTGCCAGCTTGCCGACAAACTGGGATTCCAGACTTCCGGCGGCAGTGACGCCCATCACCTGGATGAGTTGGGCAAATGCATCACCATTTTTGAGAACGACATTCGCAATGAAGGGGAACTGATGGCCGAGCTCAAAGCAGGCAGGTTCTGCGGCTCGAACGGAAACAACCACAGATGATTATAGCCGGGGTCACGGGCACCATAGGCACGGGCAAGAGCACCGTTGCGCGCATGTTCGCGAAGCTGGGCGCTTTCGTCATAGACTACGATAAGCTATCGCGGGAAGTGGTTGAGCCCGGCAGACCGGCCTGGCAGACTATTGTGGATTACTTCGGCAAAGGCGTGTTAAACGCTGACCGCAGCATAAACAGGCAGGCGCTGGCCGGCACCGTATTCAATGACCCGGTCAAATTGCAGAAGCTGAACTCCATTGTTCACCCGGCAGTTTTCGAAGAGGACCAGAAGCTGGTCGAAGAGAGAAAACGTGTTGACCCCGACGGGTTGATTATCAAGGACGTTCCCCTTCTCCTGGAGGTGGGACCGGATATTGCGCACATGCTGGTGGAGAAAATAATCGTTGTATTCGCTTCGCCTGATGTCCAGATCAAGCGGTTAATCGCCAGGGGCATGCCCGAGGAGGACGCGCGCAACAGGATCGGGACGCAGCTGCCGCTAAGCGAGAAGATCGGCTACGCCGACTTCGTGGTCAACAACGACGGCACGCTGGACGAGACCATGCGGCAGGTAAAGGGCATATTCTCAAAGCTGATGGGCCCGGCCCCGAAATGATGTTTTTGCTCTCGCTTGAGAGGCAATGTTATAATATCTCGTTTATCCCGTGAAACACGGGGTACGGCCAAGGTAACGTGTATTCCTCGGTAGCTCAACGGTAGAGCGGGCGGCTGTTAACCGCTAGGTCGTAGGTTCGAATCCTACCCGAGGAGCCAAACTCTCTTTTTTCACAATATAGATACTATCGTCATCGAAACTTGTCTGTCTCAAGATTAACACCCGCTGAAAAATGCATACCTAATTGTACATAAAATGCCATATACAAGTCTTATTTGCAGCATTGTCTTCCGACAAATAGGGGTGTAATTTAACAACCTAATATTCTGCTCCTAAACAAGTTTTGTATAATGATCAGCGCTCAATTCCATTACGACCGGTGACTCCCTTTGCATAATAATGCTTGATCTCCGACATCTCCGTTACAAGGTCGGCCGCATCAATAAGTTTCTGCGGCGCATACCGCCCGGTCAAGACAATCTCCACGTTATCAGGTTTATTCTTTATCAAATCCAGCATATTATCGAGAGAAACAAGGTGGAAATAGTGGGCTGTGATAATTTCATCAAAAATGATAATGTCGTATATACCTGCCAGCATTGCTGTTCGCGCTTTAGCCAACCCCTCTTGAGCCATCAGGACATCTTCGTGCTCCGGAGGATTCTTAACCTGGATGTATCCTTCTTTGCCATATTGCTCAATTGTTATATAGAGTTTGACTAATCTGGCTGCTTCAAGTTCACCATATTGTTGTCCCTTCATAAATTGTCCGATGTATGTCTTTAAACCATGGCCCATAGCCCTGAAAGCTAACCCAAGGGCAGCAGTAGTTTTACCCTTGCAGTTTCCTGTATAAATCTGGACATACCCCTTCCCTAAAGGGTGCGATTTATCGTGTGCCACAAATACTATATCCGTTGACAATATGGACTATCACTGTCCCCGCAGTCTATACTGACTTCCTCTCGTCGGTCACCCAGTCGGCTTTGACCCCTGTCCTCACTAAAAGCCTGCTTTTTACAGAATCCCTCAACGGTTGACATAGTTAGCCTCTCCTATGATGCAAATTCGTTTTCAGGGCGGCGTTTATATTCAATCTGAGCTGGTCGTATAAATAAGCTCAGGCTACTTTCCTGCCACCCGCCCTCGCCGAGATATCGTAGATCTCTTCGATTTTTACTTTAATGGCAGCCTTGGGGGGCGCCGGTAGCTTTATGAGTTCGCCCAGCTTGATGGCTTCATCATAGAGGGGGCCGGAGGTGATTATCTCCGCTTTGCCTTCAAACCTGTAGCCTTTAAACTTGCTGGAGTCGGCCACCGCGATGGCCACCCATGGGTTGCGTTGGATATTGGCCCAGGTGCGGTTGCCAAACATCTCAAAATAGGCCAGGTGCTCATCGTCGAGAATCTTGGCGCTGCCCTTAATGGCTAGGCTTGCCCTGCCGTCCACGCCGGACGTTGCCACCCAGGCCTGCTGGCCTGTTATCACTGCCTTCATTGCATCAGTCAACTTTGCCATCAATTTTTCCTCCCCTTACTCCAATGTATTTTGATTTATCTGTGGTAATTTCCAATTATAACATCGGCGTTTTAATGTTGGTCACGGGCTTCTTTTTCCTGGGCGGCATTATCATCCCCACCCAGATTGAGAAGAAGCGAAGCTTTGGCTCCCTTGCCCCTTAAACCGGCTTTGACGCACGCCTTTTTGGCCTTTGCCTGATAAATTAATCCTTTTCGCGCTTTAGCCAACCCTTCTTATGCCATCCTGACATCTTCCTGCCCTGAGGATTCTTAATATGGATGAAACCTCCCTTGCCATATTGCTCAATGTGATATGCGGTTTGACTAATTTGGCTGCTTCAAGTTCACCATATTGTTGTCCCTTCATAAATTGTCCGATGTATGTCTTTAAACCACAGCCCATAGCTCTGAAAGCTAATCCCAGGGCGGCAGTAGTTTTGCCCTTGCAGTTTCCCGTATAAACCTGGACATATCCCTTTCCTAAAGGGTGCGCTTTGTTGCGTGCCACAAATACCATATCCTTTTAGGGCAAGTGGACTATTGCCGCCCTGGTAGTCTAAACTGACTTCCTCTCGTCGGTCACCCAGTCGGCCTTGATTCCCGTCCTTGCGAAAAGCCTGTTTTTTATAGAATCATAATCTTCGAGAATGATCTCGCTGGGTGAGATCTCGGTGTCCATCTTCATACTCTTGGTGATCTCCTCCCTTATTCTCTCCTCAGACATGTTCTCGGCCTTGGATACATACACTTTCACAATGTCCCGGGATAAAGGATCATCCAGTTGCGCTTTGGTTATAAGAATATGAAACAGATCCACCCCCGGTACATTTCGGACGGAATCTTGCAGCTTCAGGTAAGGGACCCTTGCACCCTTGATCTTGGTGAAATCCCTCCCCGCCCTTACAATAGGAGTATTCAGCCGCGGGATAGTTAATCCGCAATGGGCACACTCGTTCCATGTTATACCACCCTGTAGCAGATCGCCCGTCCAGTATCTCAGGAAGACCGTCCCTCTCCAGCCGATATGAGAAAAAACAAGCACGCCGGGCTCACCCTCTTTCACCGGATTTTTGGTTTCGGGATCGAGACATTCAATGAAGAAGTAATCCGGTGAAACGTGCGGCTTGGAACCGGAAATACACTCATAGAAAGCCAGCTTTAACTCGGTGGACCCATAGACCTCGATGATGTCAACGTTTGGGCATCCTATATTGGCGAACATATCCTTCAATCGCTTTGAATAGTCTGCATTCATAGGCTCGCCTGCGGCAAAGCAGGTATTAAACGACGTGATAGGCGGCACTTTGCCCTCTTTGATGAGCTTATGGGCAATATCAAGCCAGTAATAGATATATGAGGTGATTCCCACCACAGCATCAAAACCACCCTTGGCGGCAATTTCTACCTGTCTCTCCGTAGGTATACCTGCTCCCCCGAAGGTATTGAAGACGCTATATCCGCCCAGTAAAGTGCCGAGAAATGACTGGTAGTAGCCGAGGTGTGGCACTCCGGGCATTATGTTTAAAAATCTCTTGCCCGGGCCGACGTTTTTGACGAAATTGTAGCTTCCGGCGGCATTGGGAAATGCGCCACCGGGCATCAGCTCGTGGTAGGTATAGACGGTTGTGCTTGATAAACCGGTAGTGCCGCCGCTGGCCTGGAAGTGGATGGGGTACCATTCCGCCAAAGCGGTCTGCCTCACTTTCTCCTTGAACGATCTCTTAGGACCGTACTTATCCCTGGTGTATTTGGCCCCCAGAGTCTTTACCATATATTGAATCATTTTACTTCTGCTGAGATGAGCCGTATCGTAAGCAGACTCCTGTCCCGCGATGGATGGCTGCAAAATGAAAGACCGTGGATCCTTAACGGTATCGTCTTTGACGGTGAAAGGTATTTTCATGAAATCGTCATAGGTCTTTATATCACCGGGTTTGATGTTGTTCTCTTTAAACAGCTTGCGATAATAAGGAGAGTAGGGATAGACATAGTCATTGATATATTTTAACAACAGGTTAAAGCTTAACTGCTTCTGCCGTTCACCGGTACATTTTCTATATGGAAAATTCATTTCTAACCCCCCTGTTAAAACGCATACTACTACCTCCGATCGAATATTCATGATTTGCACATTGAAAATTAGAAGGTATTTATATCTATTTGCACCTCCCCGGATTCCTGAATCAATTTATTCAAGCTCCTTTTGATGAAGGAAATGTGAGTCACGATCATCTTCTGGGCTCTTTCTGAATCTCGGGTTTGTAAACATATGACCGCCTCTTGCAACTGCTCGTATATCGTCTGCACAAAACCCGGTATGGAATCCAACTTTTCAGTATCTAATGGAAACGGGCCCTTAATAAACTCAATAGTAAAATTACTGAAGTGTTCCAGAAGAGGATTATTGCAGGCCTCTATGATCACAGAATATATTTCCATGTTATAACTACGTGCCACCGAGGAGCTATAAAAATCATTATTGTTGTCGATGTGTTCTTTAATCCTGGATAGAACCTCCTCTGCCTTCAGGATTTGCGCCTTTGTGGCTCGTTGAGCGGCCAGAGAGAAGGCTTTTACGGCCAAGGCCTCCAGAGTATCTAGAATATCGTAGAACTGCTCCGGCCCGACTTTAAACATCCGTTTAATCGGTATCGGCATCTGTTTCGGTATTGGAGAATTGACGAATATCCCGTTGCGGGGTTGAATGTAGATGTATCCCATCGTCTGCAATATATACAGGGCTTCCCGCAGTGAGGTTTTGCTTACATTAAAGGACTGGCACAGTTCTCTTTCAGTAGGCATTTTCTCGCCGGATCTGTATCGACCCAGGTAGATTAGCCTCTGAATCTGGCTCACCACCTCTTCGGACACCCTTTTTTTCTCGACGGGGACTATATCATTCATTCGAACTCCTCTGGTAATAAATGAATTAATTAATCAAGGATCTAATCATACTTAACGTAATCAGGCCTCTTCACCATCTCAAACTGGTCGTAGGGGAAGCCCAAACCTTCTCTGACTACGCCCATGATCTCGCCGATGGATGCATATGCCTTCCAGGCCTCAATAACCGGTCGAATGATGTTTTTATCGTTTTTAGTGGCGTGGAAGACATCTTTCAAGGCAGGAGTCACCTTATGAATATCGCGCTCCGCTAAAAATTGCTTCCATTCTTCCATCAGTATCTTTTGGTGCCTTGCCAGAGGCTGAGCAACCGTGGGTCTCTCGTATTTGAGCATGGGCAGCGGGATAGGCGTATCGTTCAATTGAAGGTAGGCATTCTCACCGACCTTTATCCGCCGCAGTTCCATCAGTTCCCTCTGCCTTTCCAGTGCCCCCTTTTCGACCTCCTGCTGAACCCATCCGCACTTGATAGCCTCGCGCATTCCTCCCATTTCCAGTATCTGATTAATTAAAACCATCGTATCTTCTTCAATCCTTTTTGTCAGCCACTCCACATAATAGGAGCCGCCAAGGGGATCGGCCACCAGGGGAAGCCCTGTTTCTTCAGCTATAATAGATTCGATGCCCTTGTTCACTACTGACGCTTCGTGAGGAGGAGGTGAAATGGCTTCCGTATAAGCCTTCAACTCCATCCCGTTAACCCCACCCAGCACACTGGCCAATGTCTCGATAGTGATCCTGACTACATTAAATATTGGTTGGGTGCAGGTCATTGAATTTCCAGCCCCGTTGGTATTGCAGGGTGGACACTTGACGGTGTTAGGGTCCACGCCGTAACGGTTTTTAGCCAGTCTGGCCCAGATTTTGCGTGCAGCGCGAATTTTACAAATCGTCTCGAAGAAATCTATCTCAGCACTCAGAGCTATAGCCGGCTTGGGCCCAAAATCTTCGAATCTGACGCCCCTGCGCACCATTTCGTCGCAATATTCTATGTAGTTACCGAAACGGAATCCCAGTTCCTGTATGGTGTTAATGCCGGATTCTCTCATATCATAGGCGCAACCTCCGTTCGTTGGCCTGAAGTGAGGGACGTAGCGGGCTGCGAATTCCATAGCGTCGGTGGATATTCGCCAGCCGACTTCCATGGGCTGTTTATAGCGCATACAATTATTTATTTGCACGTGAAGAGGATCGTTGACCATGTTCCCCCTCATCTTGCTGATATCCTTACCGGCCGTTTCCAGATAAGCCAGGATAAGCGCCCATTCCACCGAGTCGGCTGCTCCCACCGCATGTCCCATCTCTAGGATAAAACCCTCGGTCCCCCTACCCATGTAGTGTTTCAAGAAATCGGCATAGTGGCCGTTAAAGAACTGCCACAGCGCGAATTTTGCCCCTGAGCAATTGTCGATGTCATACTTGACAAGCGGATGATCAGGGTCGATAGTGGCCAGATTGTGGAAATCTCCGCTGGTCCTTACCGCCCCCTCGATGACGCCCATCTCCTCCAACTTCTTAAATTCGGACACCTCATCTAGGCCTTGATCCTCCGCAAACATCATTCCACCGGGAATAGCACCCCGCACCCACAGCTTTTCACGATACATCCGGGGATAGGCGCCCCGGGTAAAAGGGTATTTTCCCGGGAATCCGATATCCTCGTTGAAATCAATATCCTTTATATCATCCGGACCGTAACATACCTTGACCGCATAGCCGCTCTGGGTTTTTTCCTCGCCCATCATCTTTCGCTTGATTCCCGTCTTGAGCTCGAATTCATTCCGCAGATTTTTCTCTTTTTCAATATTGTCCATTTTGCACTCCTTTCAACTGATACTTATTTGGATTTAAACGTTGACTCCAAGGACCATTTTTTTAATCTCCTCAACCATATCTTTCATTAAGGCTCCCGGCCTATAACATCCCTTCACCCCGAGCTTTTTCAATTCTTTATCATCAACCTCAGGGACGGTCCCTCCCACGAATACAGCAATGTTTTTAGCCTTCTTCTTCTCCAGCAATTCGCAAACATCTACCACCCAACCCATATAAGTAAGGGTATGGAAGCTCAGTCCGATAGCATTAACATCTTCAGCAATGGCAGAGGCTACCACCGTCTCCGGCGTCTGGAAGTGACCAAGGTTGATCACCTCGAAACCGGCATCTCTGAATCCCTTTGACAGCACCAGAAGTGATCTCTGGTGATCGTCCAAACCGATCTTGGCCAATAAAATACGTACTTTTTTGTTTTGCATTGAGACCCTCCTCAATATTTTTCATTTGCAAGCTAAATTTTAAGTCCGGAGCTACCCAGGATATTTGAAACCACTGAATAAGGATCCATATTCATTTTGCATATTTTCTCTTTCAGATCATCCATTGAACCCCCATCCAGAATTTTTTCCAGCACCCTGTCTCTGATCCTGCTGGACAACAGCTCAACAGTTTCCCAAACAAGAAGTGCCTTTCTTTTTTCATCCAAAATCCCGTTATTTTTGAGATGATTGAGGTGGCTTTCAACTGCGGTCCACAGTTCTTCCAGGCCCTTCTGATTGATGGCCTCGGTTTTTACAACAGAGGGAATCCAGGCTTGCATATTTTCATGATTCGGATTCAGCCCCAACATGATATCTATCTCCGCAACCAGCTTTCCCGCACCTGGCTGATCAGCTTTGTTCACAACGAAAATATCTCCGATCTCCATAATGCCCGCCTTAAGCACCTGGATCTGATCTCCCAGTCCGGGTGTCAGGACCAAGACGGTGGTATCGGCGATCTCCGCGATCTCTACCTCGGTCTGACCCACACCTACCGTCTCAATCAGGATCACATCTTTACCGGAGGCGTCCATTAACCTTACCGCCCCCCTGGTGGCGTGAGACAAGCCTCCGATATGTCCGCGTGTGGCCATGCTCCTGATCAAAACGGATTCGTCGAGGAAATGCCTCTGCATGCGTATTCGATCACCTAGAACGGCTCCGCCGGAGTAAGGACTGCTGGGATCGATGCTTATTACTCCCAAATTAAGGCCGCGCTCCCTTAACAAAGCAATAAGACCGTCGATCAGGCTACTTTTGCCTGTGCCCGGCGGGCCGCATATACCGATGGTATGAGCATGCCCCTTTATGGGATATATATGACGGAAAAGCTCGGGGAGCAGAGGTGAATCGTCCTCCACAAGACTTATCAGCCTTGTTAAAGACCGGTTGTCCCCTGAAAGCAGCCCCTCGACCAGAAGGGATAATCCCTTATCTTGCATATCTTTGCCTCCGTGTTAATGATTCATGGCAACGCAAGAATGCATCTTTGCCGAAAACAACACCCCTGATAATAAGGGTCTAGCGTGTACTGATATTATTTCCGTAGATCATACCAAGATGTAAATGGAATGTCAATAGGCTAAAAGTGCATATGTTAGTTTTTTTATATTTGGCAGCCTGGGTACCTATTTCTGGTCCCTCATATTCTTGTACGTGTCAGGAAGATTAGCCATAATATTCAGCTGAGCGCCGCAGAAAGAAATTGGGTACCTTACACCCCTCTTGTATAGTTCCTCAAGGTTTTTGGCTATTTTTTCAAGATGTGCCGGCGATAGAGCGATAACAAGCTCATCATCCTGAGCATGCCCGTATCTCCTTTCGCCGTAGCATGGGATAGTCAAGGAAGGCTCCCCTGTCAGGTAATGCTGGGCAATAGCGTCTGAACACGAAGATTCGCCCACGCAATAGAACTGCATTCTCTCATACCCTTCAAATTGCAGAGCATTAATAATCAATATCATCTGGGCAGGATTAGCGTAAACCAGCGACATATCCGGTTCGAAAGGATCATATACAAGAGGCGCCATCAAGATAGCCTTGTGTCTGCCGATAGGTATGCGGGGAACCGAAGACTCGAACTTTTTGCCGTCCTCTTTTGTCTTGCACCATACCAGGCTCCTGAAAGTACCGTCTTCAATTTCGGGTAGGGGCGCAATCAGGCCGACGATGCTTGCGCACATTGGGGAAATATTTTTTACAGTTGCACCGACTGTCCAGTCAAAAGTCCTGACTATGCTTATCAGCTGGCAGAACAGCATGGGTTGGTCCACCTGACGGACCCACTTATTGCGTTTTAGCTCGTCTTCGTCAGCCAGGAATTTTATGGCTACGGGGAACGTTTTTAGCCTTAGCAATCCTTCGATTTTTCTAATTACTGCATTCCATTTACCGTGTTGCTCCATGCTCCATCAACCCCCTTTGATTATTCTTACATGTGAATGCCCTATCCTCACGCTCTTCCTATCGTTTAACTGCTTTATAGCGACCTGCTTTCAAAGCGGTTAGTAAATCAGGGATTTCTTTTATAGTATTTTCAAAATACGTAACGCACGAACCTATTTCATCGACAGAATGGGCGTCGCTGCCGCCGGTAGCCGGTAGACTGAGTATCCGGGCAACTTCACCAGCCTGATTATTCTCTCTGTCGTTGCATTTTCCATTGCATACTTCGATAGCGTCGACATGGCGCATCATGGGTCTTTGAGCGGCCTGCTCCGGCGTCAGATTAAGATCAGCCAGATTGAAAACGCGGTACCCTTTGAGTGGATGGGCTGCAATCATGAAACCGCCAGCCTGAGTTACAATTTCACGCAATTTGGCTATTCTGAGCGGGACTTCTACGTTGATGTCTACACCAAATACCAGGATATGTCCTTCGACCGTATCGATTTCCACTCCCGAAAATAAAGGGTAACTAAATTTTGTATGGAGACGCTCAATTTCTCCAATATCCCACCCTTTGTTATGATCGGTAAAACACATCCCATCCAGTCCAGATTCCCTTGCTTTAATTATAGCTTCTTCGGGATCAATGGAACTGTCGGCGGAAAATTGCCTGGTATGGATATGTATATCAATGAGCATGGGATCTTATTGATCCGCCGAATAGGCAAGGCAACTATTTTTAAGTCCTGGAACCGTTGCCACCTTTTCTATTGCGTATTGCGAGGCATTTAGTTCCACATATTTGAAATCGTCCTTTTCCAGATCACTGAATATAGCTGCCTGAAGAATACTATCGCAACATTCTACCAGCAGGTTGCCAAGGTGTAGACATCCTGCCCTTCCGATAATGCGGTTGACCGTACGGGCGAAATCCCGTTCGGTGATATCCATGCCAACGGCGTTTTGCAAAACCGCCAGTGCCCTGTGGCATTCGCTCGTTGTTATACGGTTCATCTTGCCGCCAATTGTAATAATTTTAAAATCACCAAGATTTACCTCGACGTCAATTTCCATGCCATAGATGTAGTCATCCAATACACCGTGGGCTTTCAATATATTCTCACTGCTTCTTTCAACTGCTACTAACTTGCTGCGGCTAAATGACAATGCTGACATCCTAATTTATTCCTCCACCTTAACCAGCGGGCTATCCTTGGCATAGGCTATACAACTCCCGATTAGTTGAGGATTCATTTTCAAGAATTTTCTCTGCGCCGCAGGCCTTTCCTCGTCTTTGATGGGTTTCATCTGTCTAATCATGCCAAAAGTGAACCTGTTAACTACCTGATCGCACCCGTCAAGGATCATATCGGCCATGCGGCGGCAGCCTGCCCGGTTTCCGATAAGCGCATTTATATTTTTTATTAAGCCTGGCCCTATCCTTATACCTACAGCTTCCTGGATGACAGGCAAGGTTTCCACACATATTTCGTAAAAAGACCTGTTGAACTCGCCCTTGACATCCGTAACCTCCATATCGGGTACCTTGATCGTCATTTCCAATGACCGTGAGAACCAGGTGTCATTGAAAATGACTTTAACTAGGAGTGATCCGTCTTTCAGATCTTCTATCGTGGTCAGTTTGTTTCTCGAATAGACAAGCATTGGTCAATTCTCCTGTGCAAGCGGATTTCTTTGCCTAAGTCGCTTCAGTCCAATATTGAGATGGAAATTATAAGTAAGCCTCGCAATTATGGATAGCCCAATTGAATCCGCCCTCCTTGAAATTGATATTAAGGGCATTACCTGTTGTGATATTATTTCCGTAGATCATACCAAGACGTAAATGAAATGTCAATAGGCAGTCTCTTTCAGTGTTGTTGTCCAGTGAAAATGCCCCCCC
>Ga0268284_1000370_pt1 | contig 32586 bp, 50 predicted proteins | sample saktaG_14_FD_190137 | JGI IMG/M metagenome (GOLD analysis project Ga0268284, IMG submission 190137) | Saline water microbial communities from Sakinaw Lake, British Columbia, Canada - sak_2013_06_06_40m | ecosystem: Environmental > Aquatic > Non-marine Saline and Alkaline > Saline ...
CCTATCAAATGTTCAATTCAGGAAGTTCTGATAAACAATGGGGTATTTATCCTGTTGGGAATAATTTTGCGATAAGGGAAGCAGGGGTCGCAGATCAATTTACTATTCTAGCAGGCGGCAATGTCGGTATAGGCACTATTGCACCAAAAAACAAAGTAGATATAGATGGTGGTAATTTGTTTATTGCATCACACGAAACCTCACCTGATCCGGGGAATGCTTCGGGTTTAGGATTGAGAATGGGATATCTAACAAGTGAGGATTTTGGTTATATTTTTGCAAACAACACTGGGGTTTCAAATAGTAAAAACCTGTCGCTTCAGCCATACGGGGGTAATGTCGGCATAGGCACTATTGCACCAACATCGGGAAAGTTGCAAGTTAACGCTTCCTCCGGTGCCGCAATAGCCGTATCGGTATCAGATCAAAATTATGCCTATCAAATGTTCAATTCAGGAAGTTCTGATAAACAATGGGGTATTTATCCTGTTGGGAATAATTTTGCGATAAGGGAAGCAGGGGTCGCAGATCAATTTACTATTCTAGCAGGCGGCAATGTCGGCATAGGCACTACATCCCCTGACGCTCCACTTCATGTAGTTGGTAACACTCACTTTGGCGGTCATATATATACGTGGCCCGGTGACGATGGAACCAATAGTCAGGTATTGACTACAAACGGATCGGGTGTTCTGAGTTGGACGGATAAAGAAGGTAGTTCGGCGGGAGGTATTACTTCGATCAACTCGCAGTCAGGCGCAACCCAGGCAATCGCCGGTACTGCACCAATCGCAGTAAATTCATCGGGTGATACACACACCGTATCTATCGCAACGGCATCCACTTCAGTAACAGGTGCGCTGACCTCAACCGATTGGAATACGTTTAATGGTAAAGCACCAACGGCCAATCCCACCTTCACCGGAACAGTTACAGTAGCCACATCAACGGGTATCGCATTCGGTGGTGGTCAGGAGATATTCAGTCAATCAGCAAATAGTTTATATTATCAATCCGACACACATACTTTTCTGAGTTCATCTGGTGGAACAATATTTGGCAGACTTAATAGTACAGGATTATCTATACCGACCGGATATACATACATGATTAATGACGTTAATATCCTGTCAACTTCAATAACTGATGGATCAACAACGACTGCACCAAACGGAAATGCAGTATTTGATGCATTGGCGCTGAAGGCAGATAAAATAAACTATGCACATCAGGACTTAACAATGTCAGCAGGAGCATCTACGTGGAACACGGCAAATGGGTGTAATGCTACACTTGCTATAACCGGAACAGTTACCTTGTCACTTACTAATTTAGTGGCAGGACAATCGGGGAATTTGTCAATACTTGCACCCGGAACAGGATATGCAATTACAATATCAACATCTGCTACTGAACGGATCGCTTCTAATATCGCAACTGGTACAGCTAAATTTAATACAAGTGGTGGATTTGATGTTTTTTCATGGTATTATGATGGCGAGTATATATGGTGGAACGGAACAACAGGATATAATTAACATGAAAATATTTTTAACAATACTATTATTTTGTGTTTCCGTTAATGGATTCACTCAACAAAATAGTTTTTTTGGTTCGCATGGGAAAGATAGCTGGGATGCTTTTTTATCAGAACCAGTACACACATTAGTTTACAGTTACGGAACTGGTGGCGGAGAAGTAGACTTCATGTCATCGCTAACGGATGCCCAGAACGCCTGTACCACACTACGTGGTGGATCACAGCAATTAAATTACGAATGCACAAATTTAAGTAACCCAAAGGTTGGAGATATGATTTACTATTCTTCGTGTAATTCTCCTTGGACACCGGGGGTTGTTCCTGTAATTACCGGATATTATTTAAAAGTTTACTTTTTCCCCGTTTCAGAAAGAAGGTTCAGAATCTGTTATGTGGTTGATGGATATGTAACAACAATTTTTAACTGTTATTGAAATGACCTACACCTTTTGCCGAGGATCAAATAATCCTTTTCCACAACTTCCGATCATCCCACACTGGGGCGATCTGTCGTACTCATTCCGGTTAGGGGTGGAGTGGTGGGTGGGAGATATTACATATCCGGCAGGATTCGGGTTGAAACTTCCAGCAATAGGAAAGTTCAACTATCATCGTGGAGGGGTTGGGTCGTCAATCATACACGAGCAAGGCAAGGTGTTCTATGTGCCTAGATATTATGAAAACGTATCAGAAGGACTGAACAAAAACCATGAACTTATTCAATACCGTGTTGAACTGAAACCCGATATTTGGTATCGTGTGAACATATCGGCAGATCAATTGGTCTGGTTACTTGACGGTAAGTTATTGCACAGTGAACCCATATCATTGCCGTCAGCTTGGCTGACACCGATCTTTATTGGCAAGGGATCGGATAACAATTATGTAGTAAAATTCCCCCGTGCGGGAGCAAGTAAAACACTTAAAATTAGAATCAAATGAGTGACGAAGAATTGGCTGATGTAAAAAAATTATTGACGTCTTGTAACCGAAGTCATGTAATGATGCAAGAATCACAGTACAAGTTGCATTTGAAAAGCATCAAGAAGGCGATCAATTTGCGGGTAGGATTACCGGTTGGCATATTGTCAACACTGCTCATACTGATTTTGACGACATTATATAATGTAGGCACTTCTAATGCTGAAATCAGAACTGTTGCAGAAACACATACCTTGATGCTTGGGGCTGAGTCGACCGCACGAGAGTTGACAGATTCACAGATCACCCAAAAGATTCAAGAAGCCAACGACAAGATCGACAGAGACTTCAAGTGGTTGATCGAGAACGGTAACTTCAAGTCACGAGGTTCAAATCCATACACTAAATGATAAAGGAAATACAATCACGGATTGAGCAACCAGATCACCCGTTTTGGAAGCGAGTCGGGAACTTTGCTGTTATAGTGGCGGGCCCGATCGGAACGCTGGCAATACTGATCTTCGTACCGGTGGCGTACAAAGACGCATCCGTAGCAGCATGGGCGGCTCTGGTGGCAGCGATCAAGGCAGGAACAAAGTTAACTACTAAATAATCACTTTAATACAACAAAAAAAATGGCTGATGAACATGGAATTGCAAATATTGAAACCACACTTGGTTTCTTTTGCGGAATTGGAATTGACGTTGAGGCTGCATTGTCTGATGGCAAGTTCACGCTTACCGATATGCCCCGGTTTCTGGACGATGCAATGAAAGTGCCCGGTCTTATTAGAGCTATACCGGAAGTGGATGACGAATTTCTTGATCTGACAGAAGATGAACAGGTAGCGATTGTAGAATTTGTCAAGGCAAAATTAAATTTACCTCAGGCCGATGTGACTGATGTAGTTGCTGCAGGTATTGACGTTATGCTTTCAACTTCAACAACAATCAACAAGGTAAAAATACTGGTTGCTGCGATCAAAGCATTGAAGCATCCCGAACTGTGAAAACCAGTAAGCGAGGCATTGATCTGATCAAACGATTTGAAGGGTTCAGATCGAAGATGTATATGGACCCGATAGGACTGCCTACAATCGGATACGGTACGTTAATAGACACTGATGCTGAGAAGTACCTGCTAACTGCTACACTATCGGAAATCGAAGCAGAAACACTCCTAAGAGCTGAACTGATACCGATAGAAAAACAGATAGTGAAAATGGTTCAGAAACCAATCAACCAGAATCAGTTTGATGCACTAGTATCGTTTTCATTTAACCTGGGAACCGGATCACTACGGAAGTCTACATTATTACGGAAGTTAAACATTGATCCAGATGATCAGTCGATACGGAATGAGTTTCTAAAGTGGCATCATGCTGGAGGTATGGACCTTGCTGGGTTGGTTAAGCGCCGTCAAGTGGAGGCTGATCTATATTTTACAGCCGATGTATCTGATATGACCTAAAGATAGTGGGTGTTGTGTGTGGGGATGATTGATTGGGCCGGAGCGATCTGGCCCTTTCTTTTCATAACACAATAAAACAGTACTTTGTCAACACTATTACAAATTAAAATATCTATTTGTAAAAGTGTTAGAAATATACTGTTTTATGTTGTTATGGAGGAGTACCTTATTTATAATCGTTATAAATTACGGTCAAAGTGTTAAATAAAGTTTTATAAGTGATACAAGTTTAAAAAATATGTTTAACTTTACATCATAAAACTGATACTAAAAACCAAAGACCATGAAAACCAAAGTCTACAAAGTTTCAAAAGCTAGAGCAATCGAAATCGCCATGAACCATAATTGTATTAGCCGTGAGGTTGCAGAGAAATACACAGATTCAGAATTGATCGAAGTTCTGAAGTCGTTAAGATTGAAGGCAAATTTTTAACTATTTACACAACGGCTGTCCTATCGGTCATACGGGGATCAACAACTATGGAACCAACAAAAACCCACTGGAAGCGACTGATCAACCCTGACTATATCGGGGCATATATGGTCGCAGAGGACACGGTCGTTAAAATCATGTCAGTCAAACGTCAACTTGTCAAAGGCGAAGGCGGTAAATCAGAGGAATGCACCGTTGCAGAACTCGAAGGAACAAAACCGTTTATTCTGAACCGGACAAACTCGAAGATGATCACAAAACTATACGGTAGTCCGTACATTGAGGATTGGTTTGGTAAGACGATCACACTATACCCAACCACAACGAAGGTTGCGGGTGAGACAGTAGAGTGTCTGCGGATCAGACCAACACAGCCAACCGCTCCGAAACCAATCGACTACTCAAAACAGATCGCATTGCTCAGATCATGTACTACGCTTGAACAACTTCAGGCTGCATACCTATCACTACCGGCAGAAATTAAGACTGCCCTGGTTACTGTGAAAGACGAAATGAAAGGGAAGCTATCGTGAAACTCCAATTATGTGAACAACTATCGAAAGAATGGTTCGATCTGGTATGCGGGTCAATCGGTGGTACACGGTTCGGTCAGGTCATATCAGACCGTGAGAACCGGTTAGTTTACGATCTGTTGAACGAGCAACTGGATGGGTATGTCGAGCCGGATGATTATGTCAGTGATGATATGTTATTTGGCCAGGAACAGGAACCCGTAGCACGTCAACTTTACTCCGAGCAGACCGGGATCGTGTTCAACCAGGTTGGGGTGATCCAGTCCGAGCGGTCGGCGATCCATCATGCGTCACCGGACGGGTTGTCTGATGATTGTCAAGTACTTGAGGTCAAGTGCACACAGACCGGGGCGATACACTTGCAGCGGTTCGATAAAGGGCCAGAATCATCGCACATAGGTCAGATTATAAACTACTTTGCCGTATCGGATGAAGTGCAACGTGTTCATTGGGTGAGCTACTGCCCTAGTCGCCCTGAGCGGCCAATCGTAGTGTACATTTATACCCGCGCAACAGAGGTCAAGATCGGGCGTAAGACGATGACTATTGCTGAAGCAGTTGAACTAGGCAGGGCCGCTATTACAGAGATCGAAACAGAACTGAACGCAACGAAACTAAAATTCTTATTCTGATGTCAAATACAACCATTATCCAGCTCGGTGACCGACGATACCGTGTCACCTGCCTACCCGACGAACCTGCGACTACGCTGAACAACGTAGAAGCGTATATCTCAATCACTGAGTTCCTAAAAAAGAAACTGCTTACAGGCCCAGCACGACCGACATCGCAACAGGCGATACAATTATGGCTTGATAAATTTCCGAAACCGATAAAATAATGAAAGCATATACAAAAATATTGATAAGTCCATCATTTATTCCTGTTCAAATGATGCTGGAATCACCTGAATATCCTGGGTTTTACAAATATTTTATCGTATTGAATGACAAAAGTTTGAATGGTAGTTTGATAACAGAATGCAAAAACGGTGTTCTTACTGTTTCCGTTATCATCACAAAAGAAATGATTAATAGGCTACCAATCGGAAAAATAAATTGTGATAGAATATACTTCTTTGATGCGCCAAATAAGCATTATGCAATTATTTACAGCGATGAAGATTTAATAAATAAACCGATCCGTTAAGGATCACAACACACTATAAAAATGGCATACGAACCGAAAGACGACGATATATCGCTGTTCAAAAATGACAATCGCACGAAAGACACCCAGCCGACCCATCGCGGTACAATGCTGTGGAATGGTCAGAAGTTGAAAATATCGCTATGGCCGAAGCAGAGCAAAGAAGGACTGGTCTATCTGGGCGGAAATGTTCAGGTCGACGACTACATCCCGACCCAGGCAGTACCGGCTAGTGCAGTCGATGACTTCATTGCACCTGCCCAATCAGAACTTCCGCCTAGTGAGGTGATACCGGCAGCGCCTGAAACTAATGATCTTTCGTTCTAATGACCGGACTGAAACACTTAAAACAGCTCCACATGGCAGCGATTCGGGAAAAATACCCGGCGCTGCCAGAGGAGGCCATCGCTGCACCTATGTTCAGTGATTCAACTGCTAACGGACTAACCAAAGCAATCGTGGCCTATATCGGATTTATCGGAGGATGGGCCACGCGTGTTAGTGCTACCGGTCGCATGGTTGACAAAGGAACAGAGGTGCGAGCGAAGATGGTTTACATACCTGGAACTACGAAGCGAGGCACTGCGGATATAATGGGAGTTGTCCGGGGCCGTGCGGTCAGTATAGAAGTCAAGATCGGGCGCGACCGTCAATCAAAGGAACAGCGACAGGTTGAACAGGCTATCACCACGGCTGGCGGTCTGTATTACGTTGCCCGTGACTTTCAATCAACGTACGAATGGATTAACTCGCTATGAACGATCAACTATCCCCCTACTCAATGCCTGGCATTGAAGAGTTTAATGAAGATTGGATCGTTGACCTGATCAGTAAGGAATTTAAACTACCCGATACTGATTGGGTCCGTGAAACTGGTCGACTAACTGAGCGCGCAATGGCGCGGCATATTCTGATGTATTGCCTAAAAACATACCTATCCTATCCATTGCGACTGATCGGTTTGTATTGTGGCGGTCGCACCCATGCAACAGCAATCTATGGGGTCAAAAAGGTAGAGAACACACTGATGACCGATGGGTTCTATGGTCGCCGCGTGATGCGGATTATCAACCAGTGTTGGGAGCAGAAAAATAAATATCGGATTGTTAGGTAAATTAAAATAACTTTAACTATCTTTAATCCTCTAAAAACCACCTCATTATGATCAATACCGCCCTGAACTACCTATCGTTTGGCCTGTCGGTTATCCCAGTCAAGTCAGACACGAAAGCACCAACCGTCGCATCATGGAAGCAATACCAATCGGAACGGATGCAACCGGACAAGGCATGGGAACTGTTCAACGACAGCCATGCCATTGCCGTAATAGCCGGTACGGTGTCGGGCGGTCTGGAAATCATTGACTTTGATAACCACTTCCGGGATGCTTCGTCTATCTTGTCGCGGTTCTGTAAGATGGTAGACGTATCAGGTCTGTTGATCCAGGCAACACCATCGGGCGGATATCACGTTATGTATCGTTGCCCGCAGCCGGCTAAGAACCTAAAGCTGGCAATGCGATTGAACCCATCGGGCATTGCCGAGGCACTGATCGAAACGCGCGGTGAGGGCGGGTATGCGTTGATCGCACCGTCGCCACGATACACTGTAAAGAAAGGGTCATTCTCGGAGCTGCCGATGTTGACCCAGGAGCAACGTGACGATTTGATTGCAACAGCACGTGCGTTCAATGAATACGAGCGACCGAACCAGGTATATTCTCATGACACGTTCAGCAAGGACACGGACCGACCGGGTGACGAGTATAACGAATCACAGGATGGGCGGGATGAGGTACCGATACTGTTGTCGCGACAGGGGTGGAAGTCAACGGATGGTCGACACTGGACACGGCCTGGTAAAGCAACAGGTGTGAGTGCAACGTGGGGTAAGGTGACGGCCGGAGCAGTTCCGCTGTTCTACTGCTTCACATCTGGCGGCGGTCAGTTTGAATCGTTGCGATCTTATAAACCGTTTCAGATATTTGCGCTGTTGGCCCACAATGGCGATTTTGATCAAGCGGCAAAGGAGTTACGACAGCGCGGGTTCGGTAAGGACCAACCTAACTCGAAGGAACTGTATGTAATGACAATGAAGTCAGTTCGGGAAGGTGTATCGCAACCAAATTATGCCGCGATCAGTAAGGAGCTGAACCTACCAGAGTCGGACGTACGGAAGCAGGTTGATAAGATTTACGAGCAGAACCAGGACGAATTCAACTTCGAGAAAAAAACAGAAATTGAGAAGGTTGAAATATACCTGAACAAAAACTTCGAGTTTCGTAAAAACGTGGTAACTCAGAAAACAGAGATGCGTGTGAAATCGGGCGAATGGACCCGGATGAACGACAATACAATATACTGTGACTTTCAGCGTAAGAAAATCAAATTTACGTTTGATAAGTTAAAGGCTTTGCTTCGTTCTGACTTCGTTCCTGAGTTTGATCCGTTCCTAGAGTATTTCAACTCACTGCCGTCCTGGGATGGTGTTGATTATGTTCAACAGTTGGCCGATCATATCAAGGGGCCAGATCCGCAATGGTTTGCGCTGATGCTGTTGAAACACCTGGTTCGCGCTGTCAAGTGTGCAATTGAGCCGGGATACTACAACAGGATCGTGTTCACATTGGTCAGTGAGGAGCAGGAAATAGGAAAGTCGTATTTTATCCGCTACCTGAACCCGTTTGGATTGGATTACTATTCTGAGGAATTTCTGCGGGATGACAAAGATAGTCAGTTCCGGTTGAGTGAAAATTTCCTTTATAACCTTGAGGAGCTTGACACGCTGAATAAAATGGATATTGGTAAGCTCAAGGCGATGATCTCGAAGCAGGGAGTGAATGAGCGCGTACCATACGAGGCTCAGAAGATCGCACTGCCACGCCGATGTACATTCTTTGGCTCCACGAACCGGAGTGAGTTTCTGCTTGACGACCGGAATACACGGTGGATGGTATTTAATGTTACAGACTTTGACCGTGCGTACTCCACGAAGATCAACGTTCAGGACGTTTGGGCGCAGGTATGGGCGCATTATAACAACCCGGATTTTAATTGTGAGTTGGAGCGTGACGAAGCAATATGGCGCGATCAAGCAAATAAAGCATTTCAGATCCAGGAAACCGAGCGGACCGTAATACTCCAGAATATTGAACGTGCAACCGAGGAGGGTGAATTTATGACGAACGTAGACGTTATGACATTGATTGTCGATGTGACAGGTAATAAGCTGAAACTCACACAGTCACCGCAAAAAATCGGGCGCATCATGTCGGAACTTGGGTTCCAGACAGGGCAACGGATCATCAATGGTAAGAATTGCCGGGTATATTATTGCAGAGCGAAAAACTATCTGAAACGTAATACTAAAGAGGAGGCGCCGTTCTGACCTTATTTATAATGATTATAAATTACGAATTATTTTAAAATAATTGTTGCAAGTTAAAATAATTGTTTAAATTTACATCAACAAAAACCAATAACCAAATGAAACTCACACAAGAACAAGTCGCACAGATCGTGGAAATCCTTGACGGACAGTGTGAAATTCGGGAAAAGGATAACGGGTTTGAATTCGTTATCGGGTCCGCACTGGCCTCTTTGCGTATGGAAATGATCAATAAACTAATAGACTACCGGATGGCTCTGGTCGTTTGTGTTGAAGATAACACTCACCTTAAACTTCACATATCATGACATACTTTGTAACCGGCCTAACTGATGGCACCGACGAACCCGACTATGCAGAACAGATACCCGACATTGACCCGTTTAGTTTTGAGTTCCGTGACGGATCACGGATCACATTGGTTGACTTCGATTATCCTATTGTGACGGGCAACAGCCGATCAGATGCACGCGCTGTGGCCGATTGGATTGAACATGAAGAGGCAGACAACGAGAGCGCAATTGAATACATCACTAAAAACTACCTGCGATGAGAATACGAATTCCCGAATTGATGGCCGAAACCGGGGTAACCACGGAAGAGGTGGCCCTGGTACTTTGGCCTAATGCAACCAAGCATACCCGCTATGTGCTGATGCGCAGGTTTGAACGGATGGGATATGTTCAGACCGGACTTGACAAGCTGAAAGCGCTGAGTGAATTTTTTGGGACCACAAACATTAACAAACTAATCGACGATGAAACCCCAACCAATGCCAACGAGTGAAAAGGTGCTATATGTGTGCCTTGCGATTGTATTGATCTACATTGCTATAAAAACCGGGTATGACCTTACCCACAACTACCAACCAATGCTATGACAACATTTAATAACGACCAGGGGCACCGGCCCGACCAGCGCGAAGCTGCTTACAAAATTGCATTCATTTGCTTAATAATATTAATATGCACAATATTAGCCGTTTTGATTACCTGATCAGATACCCGAATGGTATCGAGATTTGGTTATATAATGTAACCAGAAGGAAATTGTATTCAATGGCAGCGGGATACACGATAGTGGTAAGTGTTAAACTAAAAAAATAGTGATGAATAAAATAACAATCGTCGGAGAGATAATATTACAATACTTGGAAGATTATGGTGCTACTATGTATAAATTGCAACTTGCGAGATTTATTTATAGCGAGCATCCGGAACTATTTAATAGTGTTGATCATGTAAGAACAGAAATTCGGTATTATACTGAATCATTAGGTTCGATCTCGCGTGCCAAGAAAGGCATTAGATTTACCGATGCGTGTCAACCTCGCACTGAATCAATACCACGGACTGACTTTACACTGCCAAAAGTAAACAACAACTGTTTAATTCTATCGGACCTTCACGTACAATACCACGATTTACCAGCTATCAATGCAGCTCTAACATGGGGCATTGATCATAACGTGAATACAATCATCTTTAACGGTGATTTTATGGACTTCTACCGGTTGTCACGATTCGCGCAAAATCCAATGGCCCGTGATCTACGCTCTGAACTTGACGCTGGATATGAGATGATGTACTACATTGCAAATCGGTTGCCGAAAGCGAAGATATTTTTCCTGCCAGGCAATCATGAATTTCGGTTGTCGGCCCATTTGGAACGTGTTGCACCAGTAATTCTTGGAGCTGAACCTGGTATGTGTGACCTTGATAACTTTCTGCACTTTGCAGATTTTGGTGTAACTTACCTAAAAAATTCACAACTCATAAACGTTGGTAAATTGTTTATCGGTCACGGGCATGAATTTTATGGGGGTGCAGGTGGTGTTAATCCTTCACGAACTTTCACACTTAGGACGGGCGGCAATTTTCTTGCCGGTCACTTTCATAGAACCTCTGAGGACAGCACGAACCGGATAGACGGTGACGTCACTGCCTGTTGGTCAATGGGGTGTTTATGCGGATTATATCCAGAATATATGCCTTATAATAAATGGAATCACGGATTCGCACGAGTTCTAGTAGATAATGATGAGAATTTTAAGGTTTTTAATGCACGAATATTTAATGGAAAGGTATTATGACAACAACAGAACGTGAGCGACCAGCTACCAATGAACCGAGTATAAGGCTACAACCTTATAATGGACATATATAAGGCTACGGCCTTATAATGAATCTTACAAAACATTTTAAAACGCAACAATGTGTAAATTCATGTCATTCGTAACGGACGGGGCAACCAACCGCTACTATTTTACCGACAAACTGAGAACCGAACTAAAAGATTCAGACCTTAATTTTGACAGTCATTCGTCAATTTGCAAACACTTCAACCTGAAAGAAGATAACTGCAACAAATACGAGTACAATCCACTTGCTCAGGAATTTACGGTCGATCAGATCAATAATAAGAAAGATGATCGGGTATTGGCTGAGAAGTGGGTGCGGAAACTTGACTTTAAAACAGTAGTTAAGGAATTGGTTATAAAACCAATCGTGAATCCGTTTAAAATAGAGCCGCCTGAAATAACCGATGTTCACATTGATTTATTAAGGCAATGGGCTTCGGTCAGGGATTCGGTCGGGGCTTCGGTCAGGGATTTGGTCGGGGCTTCGGTCGGGGCTTCGGTCAGGGATTCGGTCGGGGCTTCGGTCTGGGATTTGGTCAAGGATTTGGTCTGGGATTTGGTCAAGGATTCGGTCTGGGCATACACTTCATCCTTTTTTATCCTTCAATCGTGGAAACATACAAAAGCAACCGGAGGTATTAATCCGTTCCAATCCTGCATTGACTTGTGGGAAATGGGTATTGTTCCATCGTTTGATGGTAGGACGTGGCGGTTACATACGAAGAATGGAATCGCATTTGAGATCGGTAAAAATGAACTTAACAAACCACAACCATGAACAAAGCAACCGAACAAATCCTTTTAGACGCATGGGATTATTGTAATAAGGAAGATAAGTCAACAGAATTTATGATCCAGTATATGCAGGACGTAGCCGATGTTGATTTTGATACAGTTATTGAATTTCTTACAACAAGCAAATTCACAAAAGAAAGGGGTAAAAAATGAACAGACCTGAATTATCCGAACCCGATGAAGTTCTTGCTAAAGAATTAATGGGTAAAACCAGAACAGAAATTGTGATATGGCTTCATGAATATCGCTCTTACCTCGCCTCCCTGTTCCCTACGGTAAACAGAGAGGAGTTTGCAATAGGATTCGCTGATTGGTTAAGTAAACTAACTCCATCTCAGAAAGTTTCAGTTTGGTCTAAGAATGGAGAGTATAGTGGATTGTTTACAATGGATAATGAACAGCTACTTGAAGAGTATAAGAAACTCATAACTCAATCCGATCAACCCGCCAAAGAGCAGAAAGAAATAGATGAAATTTGGAAAGACTTTGATCCACGGAAGTTGGGCGAACCAACAAATTTTATGGAATCTAAGGTTTACCTGCAGTCAGATCCGGTGCAACCCGCAAGACCAATTAGGTCAGATTCGGGCAACACAAATCCATTAAAGGTTGTAATTATCAAAAAATCATGGACACACCCAATGTCGTGGTATAATGACTGTATCGGACAATCCTTTGACGTAGATGGTGGGCCAGAAATGATAAATGGTTATAGGTATATGTGGGATTACCGGGTTTTAGACGCTAATGGGAAATTTAACGGAAAATTGATATATCCGGGTGATACAGATAATCCACATGGCGTAACTGCGGAACAACCCGAAGCCAAGCTACAACAGCCGGAGCAACCCGACCTGAACAAGTGGTTTGCCGAGGAGTTGGAACGTAGGATGCCGAAACAAGAAGATATGAATAAATACCTTGATGGCGTAGATGCAGTACATGGGATTGAATGGTTTATTGGCTTTCCGTGTGGAATTAATTGGCTGAAACATGAGTTACTCACTAATCAGGAGGATGGGAAATGATGTTTATTCCATCAGTACATATCGAGACTGGATCAGAAGCATTTTTAATGATAAAACGGCTTGGATCAAAAGAGGCAATTCGTGAAACCAACGAGATGATTGATAGGTATGAGTTGATGATAAACAATATGTTTCCATTTAATGAATCTGATTTTTTGCGGTGGGATAGTCAAATACACAGACTATTAACACTAAGAAGTGCCATTGAGTATTATACTAATCAGGAGGGGAAATAATGAAACAGATAACAGTAGAAAGTTGCATAAGGTGTCCTAATATGGGCAGATACAAGAATAATGCCTGTCATAGACCCGTTACGGATATTAATGCAATACCAGCCAACTGCCCCCTGCCCGATGCCCCCGAAGCAGATGGATGGATAAGGGTTGAGGACAAACTGCCGGAATACCACGAGTATGTTTTAGTAAGTGATGACAACGATACCTATATCGGAAGGCGAATTGAGGATTATGATGGATTTTACGATTCTGAAAATCGTGAACTATATAACATAACGAATTGGCAACCACTCCCAAAACTGCCAAAGAAAGGAGGGGAGAAATGATTGATAGAGATCGCAAAATAATTGATTTGCGTTATTATATTTCCATTGAAAGACATTGGCTGGCTCCAGAACAGGGTATGTCAAACCCAATGAAAATAAGGCGAAGAAAAAAGCGGTTAAAAAGATTGCAGGGAGAACTGAAACAACTAATCGAAGGAAAGGAGAAGCCATGAAACGCTACTTTATCAACTACACGGATAACGATGACGATGAATGCTATTGCGGCCCGTTATCGTGGGTAAAAGCAGAAATGAAGTCACAGGGCATAACCGAAGCGATCCTGACCGAAGCAAAAATAATCAGAGGCGGGGAGTTTGTGTTTTGCACCGATGTATTTGAATGGGGCGAGAAAGAGAATTGCGGTAAATGGTGTGAACAGTATAAACCACGCAACGGTAAGAGTGGGTATTGCAGTTATGCCAGAGCCGGATATGAGCCGACAGAGAAAACAAGAATCTTAAAATTGAAGCCATGACCAAAGACAACGAACAGATTTTAGAGGAATACTGCATTGTCGAATCAATGTCAGCAACTCAGGCTACTATGTGCCTTAATGCCATGTCTGCCGCCAGAGAGGATGAACGGGAACGGATCAGGGAGATCATAGAGAAAGAACTTGATTTGGCTCGATATAGTTATGATGAATCAACCTGCGAAATGTTGACTAATGTTTTAAATCTAATCAAATGACAGACCCAGGCATCATCGGGCGATACGTATCGCATAGCATAACCGATGTTAACCGGCACGTGCTGATTAAGCCGAAGCGAACCGGGCGGGTCTGTTTTTTACTAATCATGTCACAAAAGACCCCATAAATTAAGGTTTAACACTACACGCAATGAAAACACTACTAACACTATTAACTGCTTTATTATTATCTTCTTGTGCTCCTACCATTAGGATGCACTACTCTATTAGCCTTGCCGATCATGGAACCGTGCTTTGCCGGGATTATACGATACGGGGTGATACAATCCTTTTATGGGATGCCGGTCACTTCATGAATCGTAAGAATCAGCGCAACGTAACTAACTGTAAAGGAATTGGATTCAACGAACTATTAATTGTCGAAATACGATGAGAATAATTAACTTTGAACCAGGCGATCCGGTACGGGTCACACGAACAGCGCTTGTAGGTACCATATACCAAACGGGCGGAAAGTATGCACAAATAATGACCGATCAAGGTGTATTCCGATTCCCATTGACACGTCTACGTCATACAGGATATCCATTGACACGAAGGATAAAAAAAATCGTTTTGCAAATAAAAACTGACCTTCGGGGTGTAGCCGGTTTTTCGGTTCCGGCATAATTATGAAAGCAATACTAAGATTTGGACGAAAACAACCTAAAACTACACGATGGAAACTGATTATCAGGTACTAATTGAATGTCACACACTTACAGAACGCAAATCATGTGATACGTGTTCAAACGTTAAAGTATGCCAATATCATACTGAAATATTTGATCAGCACGGATCTTACAAACACACAATCAATAATAAACGGCTCGTAAACTTTGTGGCTGAACTATGTAAGCACTTTAATAAACACTTAATTGAATGGGATTATGAAAGCTTTGGAACTATTTAAAAACCCGCTGACTATGTACCTTCATTGGTTGTATCAGTTTATCCGGTTCTACCGGACTGCCAGGCTCGACTATATGAGCCGCGTAGAACGATCTACGCTTTCCGATGGTGTGCGACTATACTCAGGAGCTATACTTAAGCACTCCACGATAGGGGAAAGCTCCTATATTGGTCGTAACAGCCATGTTCAATACGCTACAATCGGAAGTTATTGTTCAATCGCATCAAATGTAATGATTGGTGGAGGTGTACACCCTTTAAATAAAATATCAACTCATCCCGATATAGTCAGATGCTATACAACACAGGTTGTGATCGGGTCGGACTGTTGGATCGGTCAAGGCGCGATTATACTTGACGGCGTACGGATCGGCAATGGGGCCGTAGTAGCTGCCGGGTCGGTCGTGTCGCATAACGTCAAGCAGTTCCGCATCGTCGGAGGTGTTCCGGCTACGGTGATCGGTGAACGAAAGGTACAAGATGAGATGTGGTACTAAAATACGAGAGCAGTTCCGCAAATGGCAACGAGGACAGTTAAATCAGTCTGCGATGTTGGTTCGAACCCAACCTGCTCTCCATATATCAAACTTTATGTGTACCTTTACACAATCGGTCGGCTGGTTACCGACATATTACAGGTTTTTGGTTTCAGTACGGCTCGGTTCTCTCAGGATCGGGCCGTATATGTTATATATACATAAACCTGAATATGTAACATATATTACAATATTCAGACTCAAACCGTCACTATTTAGAATGATTCTAAATAAGCAGATTTTGAAACACAGTACAAACACAGTAATTTTTTTGTTGTGTAGCGTACAGACCAATGATAGTAATGATATTAAACGATAACACAATAAATCAGTATATTTCTATAACTTTTACAAATGATATATCTATTTGTAATAGTGTTGAGAAAAGACTGTTTTATTGTGTTATGACAAATAATAACATAAATGATGATACCAACAGAATATCGAGATTATAATTTTCCTAAACTTGATCGGGTAAGAGTGCTTGGTGCTGGTCCTTCAATGGAACACTATCAAGATGATGGATCATTCTCAATAGGCGTAAACTGGGTATATCAACGTTTTCGGGTTGATCTGAACGTGGCAACTCACTTTGTTGTAGTTCACCACGTTTGGGAAAACAACGATTGCCCTGGCCTGATATACTCTAGACAAACATCAGACGTTGGAGGTACTGCTAATAATCCCAAAGCTCCAGGCATTGTGTTCGATGCTTACCGGGATCTTTGGATCGGATCATCAACAATCATTACTGCATTACACCTGGCAGGTAAAATAGCGAAAAACGTTGATTTGTTCGGATGTGACCTTGCACTGTCTGAAGATGGACGAATGTACGTTCCTGGTTACCTTCAGGAAAACCGTGCAAAACCTTCTAATGAACATTTTGCAAGTTGGGCCAAAGTGATTGAATTACAGATAGAAGGAATAGTAAATGTAACCGGTATGAATTTGACCAGGTATAAATAGATTTTTATTGTAAAGTGTTTTGTGTTATATTTGTAAAACACATATTTATTAACTCGATAAAATACAGATGAAATAATGGCAAGACCTGGTGGTGCCCCTGAAAATATGAGACCTGCAAAAAAGGGTGAAGTACGCAACCCTACTGGGAAGGGCGGGTGGTCAATGTCAATCCGTACACTTTGCCGTAAAACCTTAACTGAGCAGGACGGTCAGGCAGTTGTTGAAATGCTTAGCAAAATGGCGAAAGGTGGAGATGTTAAAGCGATTCAATTGCTTATTGAATACCTGTATAAAAAAGATGATTCAGTCGAAATAAATCTAACGATAGATGACGCCACAGACCGCTTGCTTGCGAGAATTAAAGATCAGTGATCCTGATCTATTTATTCGCCATGTCAACTCGCTGCCTATACCTCATCGCAACATGATAGCCTATCAGTGGGAACTATGGGCAAGGGAAAAACAACTCATACCTGAAGGATTATGGGATACGTGGTTAATCAAAGCAGGTCGAGGATTCGGTAAGACACGCACAGGAGCTGAGGTTGTAAGGATATGGGCACGTACACCTGGCACGATCATTCACATAGTAGCACCAACAGCATCCGATGCACGTGATGTAATGGTCGAAGGAGAATCAGGTATTCTTGCTATATCACCTCAATATGAGCGACCCCATTACTCACCGTCCAACCGTAGGCTAACATGGCCTAACGGCACAAAAGGGATACTATTCTCAGCAGATGAACCAGATCGATTGCGTGGTCCACAATGTCATAAGGCATGGGCAGATGAACTTGCTGCATGGCGATACCCGGATGCCTGGGATCAGCTCCAGTTCGGGTTACGATTAGGCGACCATCCGCAATGTGTGGTAACTACAACTCCACGACCAACCGCTATTATCAAAGCACTGGTAGCTGATGAACGTACAGTAGTCACTTCGGGATCAACATACGAGAATAAATCTAACCTAGCGGAATCATTCATAACGTCTATTGAACGAAAGTATGAAGGTACTCGATTAGGACAGCAGGAGATTTACGCTGAGGTACTTGATAATTTAGAAGGAGCTTTGTGGAAGTATGATATGATTAGTTATTCTACAACAGCACCTGAATTAATGCGTATTGTGGTAGCCATTGATCCAGCCGTTACATCCAAGGATGGATCTGATGAAACAGGTATAATAGTAGCAGGTATTGGTTTTGATGGCTACCTTTACGTGTTGGATGACGTTTCGGGCCGATACACACCTAATGAAATGGGTATTCGTGTTGTTCGGTTAGTAGATAAATGGAAGGCAGACCGGGCAGTAGCTGAAGTAAATCAGGGTGGTGATATGATTGAAACAATACTCAGGTCAATAGATCCGAATATATCGTATCGTGCTGTTCATGCTACCCAGGGTAAGCGAACCCGAGCAGAACCTATTGCAGCTCTATATGAGCAAAAGCGAGTAAAGCACATTGGTATGTTCTCAGCACTGGAAAGTCAGATGACGAGTTGGGATGCAAGGTCAGAAAAGTCACCCGACCGAGTTGACGCTTTGGTGTGGGCGATGACTGACTTAACCGAACAGACAAAACAAATTGGATCAGCATGAAAAAACAAAATTTATTTCAGAGATTAAAGGGTGCTATCATCCCTATAAATGATGGAATTACTTATGCAGGTGGTGGCGGCATACTGCGATTTGTTGGAGATAGTGCAGATAAGTATATTAGTGATGGTTATGCTGCGAATGCTGATCTTTATTCAGTAATATCGTACATACTGACACTACTGCCAAACGTAGGCATCAAAGCAGTTTATACGAAAGACGAAAGTGATGCAAGTACAGCGACCGGAGTCGATAAGCTATTATCGTTACTTACTAACCCGATGCCAGGGACAACTTATTCGCAGTGGGAAAAACAAGTGATCGGTTTTTATCTGCTAACAGGCAACGGGTTCATCTGGACGCCTACGCTTGATGTTGGTGTTAATCGTGGTAAGACGTTAGAAATGATTTACCTGCCAACCCAATGTGTTACCATTACCCGCATTGATGGGGTATTGACGTATAAAGTTACAATGAACGGTAAGCAGAAGGATATACCGGCAGATCAGATCATGCACGTTAAGATGCCACAGTTCGGTTATGATGGCGTAAATGATGAATACGGTATGTCACCATTAAAGGCTGGGATCCGCAGTCTGACTGCATCAAACGAAGGATTGGTTAGCCAGGTTCGCAGGTTCCAAAACCAATACGGTGATGGTGCGCTTGGCATAAAAGAAGGGGCAACCGACCAACAGGCTAAACAGATACAGTCGAGCATAGATAAGAATTCTGGAAGTCACAAAGCTGGTTCAATTACAGTGATTGGGTCTGACCTGTCATATACAAGATTCGGCATATCGGCAGTTGATAGCCAGTTGATTCAATCACTCCAACTTGGGTTGCATACCTTTTGCCGTATGTATAATCTTCCGCCCGAGCTGGTCGATCCAACCGTAGGGAAAACATATAACAATGTTCGTGAAGCAAAGTCGGCAGTTTATACGATGGCTGTAATACCAGCAAAACAAGATTTGCTTGATGTACTGAATATGTCATTAGTCAAACGGTATAATCCAAACATTAAGCTCGTTATAGATGATTCTAATGTTCCTGAGCTACAACGTGACTTCGCAGCACTTGCCAACTCGATGAAAGGTGTATGGCAGATCACTGGGAATGAATTCAGGAAAATAGTAATGGGATTAGAGCCTATTGATGACCCCGACATGGACACTATAATGATACCGTCTAATCTTATGCCGGTAGATTTTCAAGAACCACTAAACACACCGCAAAAATATGCCTCAACCGATTATCGAACTAACAAGTAATCACATACAATTAGCATTGTATGATAGCCTATTCTATCAAGGATGGAAGTACTGGTTATTCAATACCTACTATTTTAAATGGGAGTCAGACTGCCTGGCATTTAACGATAAAGGTCAGACCGTTGAGATTGAAGTAAAGTTATCGCACAGTGATTTTCTCGCCGATCTTGTAAAGTCTAAACATCATCAATTCAGGTGTAGGTTTATGACTGAAAAACGTGTACCTACAAAATTCTACTATGCTTGTCCGTGGGATATGATACAGGTTGAAGAAGTTCCAGATTATGCCGGACTTATATGGATATATAATGGCGTAAGTGGGCGTAAAGTTAAGATCATCAAAGGTGCAACAACGTTAACATACGAATCAGCGAATGAAGATGATATGATGTTACTGATTGAACGATCTAACCAAAAAATGATAGAAGCATGGCGCAAAATTGGGCAACTATAAATCGTAGGCGTAGATCATTCGTCATTAAATATTCACGTGCTTGGAAGGATGAATATATATTAGTCGGTCGGGAAGTCGAACGGTTGATCTTAAAGTGGGGCGATGCAGTTGAACAACATATCCCACTAATTCAATTTCCTGGGATTGAGCGATTATGGGGTGATATGTATGCAGATTGTGGTGTTGCCTTCGCAAAGGATGGATACAATATATACATCAAATCTAAAAAAGGTATTGAACAAAAGGCTGCAGTTGAAGTAACTCCTATGGTACTCGTAGATTCTTGGACGGACCGGATGTTAGCGTATGCTTTTAACGAAGCCGGTGACTTTATCGTATCTATCCAGCGCACTGCCCGTGAAGATATGTTAACCATAGTCGGGAATATTTTAGCTGAAGGATTCGAGATTGGAACGTCACGAGATTCAATGGCAGAAAAGATTGCAAAACAGTTCGTTCAGGAATGGGGTGATTCAGCAGAATGGAAGGGTAAGCGTATCGCACAAACTGAAATGATCCGGGCATCAAATTACGGAACGCTACAAGGTGTTGAGGCACTTGGTATTCCTTACGATCGTGTCTGGTATAGTGGAGGTGCTGGTGTCAGACCAACCCATGCTGAAGCTAATGGTCAGGTTGTAGATTCACAGGATCCGTTTATCATCGGAGGTTGGCAAGCATTTTATCCTGGTGATCCAACATTACCACCAGAGGAGTCAATAAATTGTCGCTGTGCAGTTAGCGCACGGCCGAAAGGTGGATATTAATTTGTATATTTGTTCTTAGTTTTCATAGGGTTTTAGTTAGGTTCATGCAGTGGCTCGGTCATCCCTAGATCGGGCCACTCTTGTTTTTAAATGGCAGCAAGGTTTAAAATTGCTGCTAAGATAATTGATAATTAACTATTTATCTGTTGCGGTAAGATTTATTTTAAATACATAGCACCTGGTATTATATTTACACAATAGAAAAACGCAATCGAAATGGAATATAAAAGTGTGATAGCCAAGATCGGAGATGTTGACGTAAAGGGTCAACGTGTAGCCGGGTGGTTCAGCGTATTTGGAAACGTTGATTCAGACAATGATATACTGATGCCAGGAGCTTTTACGAAAACTATTGCAGAGCGTGGTCCGAAGGGTGCAAATCAGATACCTCACCTTTTACAGCATAAGTGGGATCAACCACTTGGAAAGCCGATTATATTGGAGGAACGACCATTCGGAGGATATTTTGAAACGAATATTGTAGATGTAACCTATGGGATTGACACTATTAAACTGTATGCTGCCGGTGTATATAATGAACATTCATTCGGATTTGAAACGATAAACTCAGCCAACTCCACCCGTGAAGGTAAGGATGTAAGGGAAATTACAGAAGTAAAATTGTGGGAATATAGCACTGTAACATTTGGTGCAAACGATTTAACCAGGTTTGAAGGATTCAAATCATTGAATAAGAGCGATAAGATAGAGCAGATAATGGAACGACTTGAATTGTTGAGTCGTGCAATAACTGACTACCGCTTATCTGAGCAAGGAAAAGAATTTATACATATAGGATTCATGCAGTTGGCTGATCTGTTAAAGTCACTCAAAGAAGATCGGGAGCCGGAACAATCCACTCCTATAATCGTTGAGCCGACAATCCCGGAGCTGTTAATGCAATTTGAAAAATCATTAAAAACAAAAATGACTTAAACACAATGGATGAAAAATTATTGATGGATGAGATCGGTAAAAAAACAGCCGATCAAATCAAGGCAGCTATTGATGCTGCTAAAGCAGGCGATCAGGAGCAGGCAACTGCGCTCGAGGCCAAACTCGTGAACCAGCTCGGTGCTGATTCAGATCATGTAAAGGCTATGCAGACCCAGTTGGATCAGATTAGCACTAACATTCAAAAGCAGATGGTTGAGAATGTAAAAATCAAAACCATTAAATCTGCATTGCTCGACATTGGGCGTACCAATGAATTCAAATCGATCAGGACCAACCGTACCTTCCAGAAGGAAATTCCATTGGATCTTGAAGAAAAGGTTGTAACTGTGATGAACTCAGGAATGACCGGACATATTCCGAAGCCGATGTGGTTGCCTGGTGTATTCCGTGCTCCTGATCAGGCTCCGTTCTTGAGCCAGTTGTGCCCGATTGTACCTACGGCATCGAATACTGTATGGTATATTAACCGGACTACTCGCACCAACGGTGCTGCTGCCCAAACTGAAGGTAGTGCACTTGGTCAATCAGATGTGCTTTATACTCAGGCATCAGCAACCGTAGTTGACACTGGTTCATTCCTGAAAGTATCGGACAATGCCATTGAGGACAACGCTGACTTTTTGATGGGTGAGATCAATGCCGAACTTCCCTGGATGGTGTTGGATGCTCAGGATGCTGCTATTTTAGCTCTGATCGTTTCCGGTGCTACTGCTTTCTCAGCAGCCGCAAAACCTTACTTGAGTGCAGTAGTTAACGCTAACTACTACGATGTACTTCGTGCAGCTATCAATCAGGCACGTGCTCAGAATTTCCAGCCTGATACTATATTGGTTCACAATGATGATTACGCAATGATGGAAATGTCGAAAACCGCTACCGGTGAATACACTATTCCTAACTGGGCATCGTTGAACGGGTTGAGTGTATCTGGTGTAAGGGTTGTACCGAACAATCAGATAACTACCGGTACTTATGTTGTATGTACGTTAGGTCGTACTCCGCTGGCAATGCGCCAGAACCTGGTATTGGAATTCGGATACGATCACGATGACTTCTCAAAACGGTTGCTTACTGCCCGTGCTTATGTTCGCTCGGCTTACATATTCTCGACCCAAATGGCACTCGGTTTTATCAAAGGTACTTTTGCTGATGATGCTGCAACACTTGCTCTGTAATGAAAAAGTATATCACTTTATTTAGCCTTTTGCTGATCGGGATGATTAGCATGGCACAGACTAAGGTCGGGTCGTACACTGCATTTGCAGGAACGACTGCCGCAGCCGATACGATTAAAGCATCGACTACTCGAACATGGGTATTGGATCTGAATAAGTATCAGACTGACCAGGGTGTTAACGTAGAACTGTTTGTTGAAAATGTTAGTGGAACTGCAACGTTTACTGTTAAGGCATACTGGTCTAATGATGGTACTAATATACCGGCTACTGCTGCTGATTCATTGAGCAAGTCGCACGCATCTGATTTTGTTTACATGAAAAACTTTACTACTGCTGGTGGAAAATACCTTATTCTGAAATGTATTCCTACTGCTGCCGCCCAGGTTGGACGTGCTTACGGTTGGGTTAACTGTTACACGAAATGAAAAAGTTAATCCTTCTTTGCCTGATCTTTGTCAGTCTGGCAGGGATGGCGCAGATTCGAGTTGGTTCATATAAAGCATTCGCTGGTACTATTACCGGTGTGGATGCTGATACACTGAATGCTTTGAGCACTCGTTCATATATTTTTGAATTTGCCAATTACTCATACGAACTTGGTATTGACGTATTTATTTTGCTTGATCGCACTTCAGGTGCTGTATCTGTCGGGCAAAAGACTTACTGGTCAAACGATGGTTCACATTGGGCAGCTACGGCAGCGGATAGTTCAAGCCTGGGAGATGCTATAATTGATATTCCCTGGTCGAAAACGATAACTCCTGCTAAGGGCAGATATATGAAATTAGTGTTAACGGCTACAAGTGCAGCTCAGGTCAGTTCGATTTATGGTTATATGCGAACATACTTGAAAAATTAATGAAAAGTCATGGGGCCGATCCCGGTCGGCCCCATTATTTTAAACACAACAAACATGAAAATATTACTTATCAAAGACTGCGCAGGACATTGTAAAGGTGATACATTGATCACTGAAGATCGTTACGCGCATACCATTATCGGACTTGGTTTTGCTGTAAAGGTTGAAACTGCTCGCCCGGTTGAAAAGATTGAAAAATTAGAATCAAAAAAGCCTGAACTGAAGTCTAAAAAACTTACAAAATGAGCTACGAGTTACAGATAACGGATCTTGGATATGTCGATCAAGGATCAGGTGCTACTGCTCCAAAGGTTGTTGATCTGGTGTCACTCGCTGAAGCTAAAGCATATCTGAAACAATCATACTCAAGTCAGACAGCAGAAGATGCTATTATTACGACTATGATTGAAAGTGCTCGGAGATGGATAGAAAATTATTTGGGTAAGTCAATCATATCCAAGTCGATTGTTGCATTTACTCGTGATGAATTTGCAGAATTTGAGCTGCCGTTACCTCCTGTTACTTCCGTAACTACTGTGAAACGGATTTACCTTGATGGTACTTCTACAACGTTGGCAAAGAATACAGATTACTACGAGATCGGTCGGCAGGATAAGGTAATACAATTCATGGCAATTTGGGGAACTTCATCTTTCCAGATTGCCGGTATTGAAGTAACATACACTGCTGCTATGACTGACGCCTATGATCTGGCAATATGTAAACAGGCGTGCCTGGATATAGTTGCTGAGAACTATTATAATCGTGGAGATTCAACTGAATCATCGTTTCAGTTGATTCCATTTAATGTAAAGACAAAACTAAATCCGTTAAGATTAATGCGTCACTTATGAATCGTGGAAGGTATCGGCATATTATCCAGTTTAACGCCTATTCTGACGTATCAGATGGTCAAGGTGGTGTAACTACTACATCAGCGATATTAACGTCACAATGGGCGAATGTACGACCTTTATCGGGTGACAGGTTAATGCGGATGCAACAACTAATAATGGGGCAGTGGTACGAGATTGAAACCAATTATCGGGCAGACCTGGCAGCATCAATAAGTGCAGGCAATCCTATCATATTCGGAACCAGATCGCTTATCGTTAAGACGTTCCAAAATGAAGCAGAGGAAAATTCAACCTGGATATTTTTAGCTTACGAGAACAAGGATTATGTTGCCCCGGAGATCATTCCTACTTTTACTCAAATTGGTCCATTGGTTATTGATTCAGTAGCACCGGATCTACCGATACTTGATTTGATTGGAATTAGTGGTACATGGTTACCTGCAACGATAGACACTACGGAACTTGGTGATACGGTTTATACTTTTACACCTGATTCTGGGCACAACGCAACAACTACAACAATGACTATAACAATAGAAGCAGCATGAGTGTATCTGTAACAATAGAAAACTTAGAAGGTGTTCAGGCGTTCATCAAGGATGTTGATCCTAAGATGCGTACTGCATTGAAGCGGATCATTAGTGAAGGAGCTATGGTTGCTATGGATAACTCAAAAGCAAATGCTGCGAGGGTGACCGGTCGTTACCGATCTTCAATACATATTGAATCACCCGGAGCAAGTTCTAATATTTATGCCGATGATCATGGTGAAAAGTTTGATGGTAAATTCAGTGAATCACCAAAGACCGGCGAGGTTTACGTTGGTACAAATGTAGTGTATGCGGGTAAATTAGAATCAAAATATCATACGTTGGATAATGCAAGGTTGCGGGCACAAGCATTTATAATAAATAAACTGAATGAACTTACCAGGTGATACATTAAGGCAAGCGATATACACAGCATTATCGGGCAATGTTGGATTAACTGTATATTCGTGGCCGCCAAAGTCGGCTGGTGATTATGTGCTCATTGGTGACATATCTGAACACGATGATTCATATCAGACTATGCCAATATTTGATTGCTATGTTCCTATCGAAATCATAACGAAGTCGATTGTACGTGACAATACACAAGGATCAAAGAAATTAGCAAATCAAACTGCACGATTGATTGATGCGATCATGAAGCCGACATTGTTAACATTCCTTCCGATTACCGGGTGGAATGTCACTAATTCATCGCTTGATGATAAGTCAGAGGATTTGAGTGTAGATCAGGATAATGCAGTGTTTCGCATTATGATGACATATTATATAAGAATAGTAAAAACGTAAATTTAATAAATCAAAGTCATGGCAGACATTTTAGGTAATTTAATTTTCTTAGACATTGGAGGTAATATAGTAGCCGGACTAACCTCTAAGTCGATCCAGTTTGATCAGGAATATTCTGAGACAACCGATCAACAATCTAGCGGTGGATGGCGTACTGGATTAGCCGGGTATAAAGGTGGGAAGATCAACGTACAAGGATTCTACGATGAAGCAGCTACTGAAGGAGCACAAACTGCTTTCGTTAATCTATCAAACGGATCCACTATAACCTGGAAGTTTGGTGAAGATTCAGCTGGCGCAATTTTCTTTACCGGATCAGCAATTGTATCTGCATTGCAGATTAGTGGCAACGGATCAAGTCCGGCAGATTATACTTTCGATCTTCAGGTCAGTGGTAAGCCGACAAGATCATCGGCAGGTTTTTAAATAATTAATACTTAATACAATGGCAGATATTTTAGGTAATGCAATATTCCTCGAAGTAGGCACAACATTAGGCGGAACGGTTGTTGTTGTAGGATTAACAACGAAGTCGATTAGTTTTGATGCTGAAGTAGCCGAGGTAACCGATCAACAATCATCCGGGCAATGGAGGGAATATAAGGGTGGTGGTTATCGTGGAGCGAAGATCAGCGTACAAGGATGGTATGACGAATTAGCCGTAGGCGCTCAAACAGCCTTCGGGTATCTTGACAACGGAACGAAAATAAAGTTCAAGTACGGTGAAAACGGAACCGGGAAAACTTATTTTTCAGGTCAGGCGTTAGTAGTCAACCTACAAATTAGCGGTAATGGGTCAAGTCCTTCAGATTATACTTTCGATCTGCAAAGCGACGGACCGGTAAGCCAAGCATCAACATCATTCTAAACACACAACACAATGACCCACGAAACAACGATTAAAGTTAACGGACACAAATTCAGGTTTTCTTTTTGCACCCAGGCATTTTATAATTTGTCGCAAAAATATGGGTGCGATATGGCAGGTGTATTCGAACATGCTGGTAAAGATTGGGTGATGTATTTTTGTGACATTGTATGGGAAGCAGCTAATGTATGCCCGGAAAATGACATGAAAAAATTGCCCGATAAGGCGATTACCTGGATTGATCAGATAGATCCGAAGGATGCCAAGTTGCTAAGTGATGCCCACCAAAATTCTAAAATTTTGGGAAAGCCAATCCAGGGATAAACAATGAAAAAAAGAAACCGATCACCTTTGCCGAACTCGAACAAATTGCTATCGGGTTCTGCGGTCTATCCCTGGAACAATTCAAATGGTTATCTTTCAACCAGCTCAATACGATCATGGATGCTGAACTCATTAGACGTGATAACGAATGGGATTATGTGCGTCATATTATGGCTCCGTGGTGCGGAGGTGATCCAAAAAAAATAATGAAGTTAAAACGGGATGAAATAATCGTAACAGAAGATCAACTCAATAAGGTCAAGGAAATGTTGGAACGGTATAAACGAATGAAATGGTAACGAGATGGGATGGATTAAAGACGTAATCATAAGGTTCAAGGGCGATACCGGAAATCTTACACAGGCAACAAATCAGGCAGGAAAATCCGTTGGAGGATTTGGTAAGGCTGTTTCAAAGATTGGCCCAATGATAGGAGCTGCATTTGCAGCCACAGCAGTCACCGGGTTCATTAAAAATATATTTGAGGCATCGCAAATACAAGCAAAGGCTGAAGCTAAAGTAGCACAGGCAGTAAAACAAACTGGTATGGCTGCTGAGTTTACCGCAAAGGAACTTGGTAAGATGGCATCAGAACTGCAAAAGGTAACCACATTCGGTGATGAACAGATATTGAATGAAGTAACCGCACAACTATTAACGTTCACTAATATTACCGGAGATAATTTTAAGAAAGCACAAAAAGCAGCTCTTGACCTTGCTACATTATTGGATGGTGACCTAAAAAGCGCATCAATACAACTTGGGAAAGCACTTAATGATCCAATAGCTAATTTATCTGCATTATCAAGATCGGGTATTCAATTTTCAGAATCACAAAAGGCAACGATTAAGCAACTTGCTGAATCAAATAGATTATTCGATGCACAGGCAATTATATTAAAAGAGATAGATCGCCAATATGGTGGTCAGGCCGAAGCATTGGCGAAGTTGCCAATAGGGCAACTTCAACAAATGAAAAATGCATGGGGTGATATAGGTGAAGTTTTAGGAAATTTTGTTGCGCCAGCAGTTGTAGCTATCTCAAAGGGATTGAAGGGTTTGGCAGATAATGTTCAGAAGTCATATTCAGAGCGTGGATGGTTTGGAAGATTTATTGCTGATCTTGACCCGATTTATAATTTCAAAAACCTTTTCGGTATCGGGACAAAAGCAATCAGGGAAATGCGAGAGGAAATTGAAAAACCCTGGAAGGATAAAACACAATGGAAATTCACTGGATTTAAAGAAGGTGAAATAGATAAGATAGTCGATGAACAGGAAAAGTTAAGGGATAAAGAAGATCAAATTAATAAGCAACGGATCGAATCACTTAAAAACCTTCGTGATCAGCAGTCTGAAATATTAAAGGATATGCGTGCAGAATGGGAAAACGTTACTTCTCGATTACATAAACTTGACACAAGAGGTGTTACAACAGATAGTAACGGCAATCCTATTAAAACAAAAGAAGGAGATACTGAACAGGTTACATCGCTCAGTGTTAATAAAAAATTAGCAAAATCAACCAGTGAAATATCTGCCATAAAAGATATGCCCTGGGGAACGGTTACAACTGAAGTAATGGCAATGAATGCTGAGCTGGTAAAGACCGATCTGTTAACAGCTACGATAGTGGATTCAATGCGTGATTTGGGCGATTCTTTATCTCGTGGTGCAGATACATGGGCAGACTTCGGTAAGTCAGCTCTAATGGCTTTAAAGCAGGTCGTGTCAGGATTGATAGCAAAGGGCGTGGCATCAGCTATTGAAAAATCTTTATCAGAGTTACCGGTTGGGGTCGGACTTGCGGTTGGAGCATTATCAGGCGGACTTGCTGCCGGGATGTTTAATACACTTGTTCCCTCATTCGCCGGTGGGGGATATGTTAGCAGCCCAACACTTGCACGGATTGGTGATGCGAAGGATGGGAAAGGAGAATGGGTATTAAACTCCGACCAGATGGCTGCTATGGGTGGTGGCAGTGGGAACGGGTATATTGCTGAGGTGAAAACTTCATATCGTGATCTGTGGATTGGGTTAAGACGTGAAATGAACTATGAAAGCAGGGTATAATGGCATATAATAGAAGGCTATATCATGTAATGTATCAGGCGGTCAGTAACATGAAGATCGAAACTGAAATTCATCAGCGAAATTATGCCGGTGATGATGGTCCTATGTTATTGTCAGGTGATCCGGTTCATCCACGTTTCGGTAAAGATGGCGATAAGTATATGACAATCAAAGGGTCTGAAGTTGTTATTAATATTCAGGTCACACAGGCAGATGATTATTCATGGTTATACACTAATGATGATCGTGAGTTAATGGTAATTATAAAGGTTCAAAATATTTTATGGTGGTCCGGTTTTGTTCTTACAGATCAATACATGGAAGAACAACGACCTATGCGAGTGTTATCAATTACAGCGAGCGATCAACTTGGTTTATTAGATCAACGTCCGTTTACATTTGGCAGTCCGGCTGTATCTCCTTCAGGTTATGCTACGATATTGTCGATATTAGCAAAAATTCTATCGACTGCCGCAACAACAAAAACAGGTTTAACGCTTAACATAGTTGACTGTTGCAACTTATTTGAAATTACTATGGATCATGCTGACACGGATGATCCATTAAATCAGGCTAAAGCAAATCAGGATTTGTGGGTGAATGCTAACGGTACACCTGCATCATGTAAACAAGTGATCGATGATATATTTACGCCACTTCAATGCCGATTGATTCAATCCGTAGGCAAGTGGTATATTGAACGAATTCCTGAAATGGGCGGCACTTCTATTGATTATCGAGAGTTTGATAGCACTGGGGCGTATGTTGGTAATTTATCAATGAACCCCCAAATGTCAACAGCAGTAAAACTTGCAACTGGTACTATTGAATTTACATCGGGTTGGAAGGATCGCACACTTGAAGTTGATTATGGGTTGAAACCATCATTGATACCAAACTTTAACTTTCCTGATTCAGCATTTACTCAGGATGATCCGGCTATAATTACCGGGTGGACAAATGACGGCACATGGAAGCGTCAATTGGTCACATCCGGAAATATATTGATGGCTGAAACAGTATCTTACTTAACAGCACGAACCGAAATAGTTACCGATGATTTTGATATATCCACAGCCTTCAAATATGTGTTTAATGTTAAGTGTGGAAGGATGCAGCACTCGTTACTACCTATTTATTGTGATGTAGTTGTTTCAATGTGGAACGGTATGGACCCAGGATCAAGAAGATACTACAACGATATAGATAACACCTGGGATGTAGCACTGATCACACTTACAAAAATTAATTTTCCATCAATAACTTCATTTAATCAACTGACTGAGCAATCCTTACAAATTGAAGCACCTCCGTATAATGGGCAAATGTCAATCAGTTTTGTTTCACCATATCGTGGATCATTAACATCTATTGACGGAACATTCTACTTTGGATCAGTTCAAGTAACTGGATCTTTGGCTGATGATTCTGAAATGATTAACGATCTTACTTTTGTTGATACGATCAGTGACAATACAAATTTTACACCTCCTGCATTATCAATCGTCCTAAGTGATGGGCTAGAAGATGATACATTGATACCTAATTATAGAGGATTTATAATGGTGGATGCTATCGGTTCTCGTACATGGGAGCTTAAATCATTATTCGGAACCGGAACAGATCGGGCCCTGGTGAATCATTTATATTCGCAGTGGGGATGTATTTTCGATTCCTGGTGGTGGCAATATTCTACACCCAACAAAAAGTATAATGGTTCGTTCAGAGGTTGGTTGAATCCTCATCAAACGGTTGTAGTTGATGGGGTAACTTATTTAATAAACGATATAGATATTAATTTAAAGCGGGGTGAATTTTCAGGTACATTGATAGAAATAAAGGATGAACAACCTTCAGACGGTTCAGGTACGCTTTCATTATTGCTCCGTAATTCAAAAGGTACAATATATGGATTCAATGGATCTGGGCTAATACCTCAGCCTGGTGGCATTGATGGACAATTACAATTCAAATCTGGTGGAGATTTTAGTGGAACGACAGACGTAACTTTTGATGGTACTCGAATTTTAAAGGGTGGCACACTGCCGTTGATAGAATACCGATCAGGATCTGAATCCATTGCATCAGGCGAACAACAAATAACTTTTGCAGAACCATTTATTGCAGGTGATGATTATGCTATACTTCCGATATGGGGATTGGATGCTGAAGGAAATAAGATGGATGGCATACCTTACAGCAAAGATGAAAATGGATTCAAAATTAATTTCAGTGTTGCAGTGACATTCGATTATTTAGCAATTATCAAGCGATGAAAAAACTACTCATCATACTATTCCTGATCAGTTCTGTTCTCCAAGCTCAGACCCCGATCACTACGACCCGTCTGACAACCGACACGATCCGGCTACGTAAACTAACACAACTGCCAACACATCCGCCTGATGGGATGAAGTTGACCTATTGGCAGAATAAGTTGGTCGGCACGGACAGCACGGCGCATTGGCAGATGTTAGATATTAGAGATACGGTATCTGTTGTGGCAACCAAATACGATATTGACACACTGAGTGCTTCCGCCAACTTAAGCGGTATACGTGATACATTGGTGCTTCACTCAGATTCGCTGTCAGCCATATATGACACGCTTGCACTTCATCGAGATACTTTATGGGATCATTCTGATCGGATTGTGGCATTAGAGGGTAGTGGGTTTTTAACAGCAGAGTCTGATCCGGTCTTTGTTGCCGATTCATCTAAATTTGTCCGGTTGGGCGGTAGGTCAGGCGGTCAGACGGTAGTAGGTGGAACCGGGGCCAACGATGACATAACAATCAATGGAACAAGCGATGCAACTAAAACAACCTCATATGTTAATTTGCAGACAACGGGTGGCAATGTCGGCATAGGCACTATTGCACCAACATCGGGAAAGTTGCAAGTTAACGCTTCCTCCGGTACCGCAATAGCCGTATCGGTATCAGATCAAAATTATGCCTATC
>Ga0268284_1000371_pt1 | contig 32548 bp, 23 predicted proteins | sample saktaG_14_FD_190137 | JGI IMG/M metagenome (GOLD analysis project Ga0268284, IMG submission 190137) | Saline water microbial communities from Sakinaw Lake, British Columbia, Canada - sak_2013_06_06_40m | ecosystem: Environmental > Aquatic > Non-marine Saline and Alkaline > Saline ...
GTGTTCCGACAGGCAGACTGCCACCAGTTTGCCGTCAGGGGATGGCACGAACCAATCGATGGTCACATGACCTTTGGGTTCGAGTTCGTTGGGATTGAGCACGATCTTTTCCGAGGCGAGATCGTTGGCCGATGCCAGGGTGACCAGCAGGCGCTGTTGTTGTGGCGGTTGGAACTTGAAGGCAAAAAATCCGCCTGGCCGCGCGACGAGTCCGCTATAGGAGGGCGTGACCTGTGCGAACAGGGCGGTCAATTGCGTGAGGATGCCGGCCCGGTCCTCGACCGCATCGAGATGGTCCCGCGTGCGGCGGTTCTGGGCGTTCGTCCACGTCCTCACGGCGGGATCATTGCCGTCCTCCAACCAGCGGTGTTCATCCATCACCACGACGCCATGATATTCATCGCGGGCAGGATGGTTGGGGTTGGCGGGCTGCGGAGTGGTGGCTGGGAATGCGGATGAGGTGGGCATGGTGGGAAGGTTATGTCGGCAAGTCATGAATGGATCGGTGTTTTATGCCTGGCTTTGGGGAAGTTTCGTGTTGGTCTGTAGATCTCGGGAGCTGTCCGGTCACTCAGCTTGCGGCGATGGCACGAATGCCCGCGTCTCGGCAGCCAGCAACGCCATGGAAAAAGCCGCGAACAACCTCAACACATCATAGAGTTTCATTTGGGAGATGCGACGGGTGCATCCGTCTTTTGCAGCTTGCCGACTTCCGCCAACACCTTGACGCTTGCCGGTTCAAATCGGCCCTGTTTGTTAGGCCCGACATTAAGCAGGAAATTCGAATTCCTGCCGTTCACCATGGTGAGGAGATCGACAACCTGCTTGGCCGTCTTGGGGCTGGTTCCCTCGCTCCAAAACCATGATTCTTCCAGGCACCAGCATGTTTCGCCGGGGGACGCGTTCGTTTCCGGGAAGTGCCCCATTTCCTTGACCGCGACGTCCGCATACAGAGATCCCTTCCTGCCCCAGTCCCACCAGTTGGAACTGGCAAGGATGGCGCGGTCAGAGCCCCGGAAGAACGCAAGCGCTTCGTCCGCGGGCATGATCGTCGTGTCGAGGCCATCGTTCCAGATGTAGAAAACGTCGGGATACCTTTCTATCAGCTCGGCGATCTGCTTCTTCTGGAATTCATTCTGTTCTTGCAAGGAGTGCGTTGCCGGATCGCATTCCGGCGGCAGAACTTTGAACTCCTTCCCGAATCCCGGGTCACGCCAGCAATAATAGAGTCCGACTTTCAAGCCGCGGCTTCTGAATGACTTGATGAACTGTGCCACAAGATCCTGCTGGTACGGGCACGCGGGATCCATGACGTCATAGGTGGTATATTTGCTGTCCCACAGGCAGAAACCCGAAACATGTTTGGCCGTTAGCACTCCATACTTCATACCGGCGGATACCGCGGCATCCGCCCAGGCATCGGTGTCGATCTTGCCGCCCGGATTGAAGTCGGCGGGACTGTGGTAGCCCGCGACCCATTGGACATTCTTGTAGGTTTCCATATTGAAATGGATGAACATGCCGAACTTCAGTTTGAGAAAGTCGTCCTGCATCTGCTTAAGCGATTGGTTCGTGGTGGGTGCCTGCTTGTCTGGCGGCACCGTCGGCGGGCGGTCAGCCAGTGCGGCGAGGATGCTGGCGGCGGCTTGTCTGCCAAGCATTGCATAGCCGGTTTCCGTATAGTGTACATTGTCAGGACCGGCGGCATACTTGCTTAATTCCGGTGCCATGAGCCCATGCAGGTCATCGATTTGGATGTGGTGTTTGTTCATGACCCGAAGAGCCGCATCCAGATATTGGCGCTCGGTATCAGGAGAAATTCTGAGCTCGGTATTGAATTTCTCTAACATCATTGTTTCCGCCGCGGTGCATACCGGTGTTGTGGTGGCCCAAACCAGCTTGGCTCCGGTCTTCTTCAGACGAAGGACCAATGATTCAAGCCTCTCTTCATACATGGCGGGGGACCGGTTTTCCTTGGCGTATTCCCATCCATACATATCCCACAGCCCCCAGTTGAAATGGATCACATCCCACTTGCCGTCACCGAGCCACAGGTCGAGCTTCTTGATGGCGGTGCCTGTGTACTCCCCGTTGCATGGAATCGCAGCCACGTCGGCCTTGCCTGCAAGTTGCTGCGTTACCACCTCCTGATACCCTTCGCGGATTGAATCGCCAATGAGCAGCACCCGCGGCACGCCTGCGGTGGTGAGGTCCGGCGGCGCGGCCCGGGCCGATGGCGCAAACACGGACAGCACGATCAGAAAAATGGCGGTGAATATGGCACGGGGTTGGGATGGATTTTTCATACGAGTGGAATGACGACTGTTGAATGACGGATGTTGAATGTTGATTTTTCAGGTCAGGCCAGCAGCTCCGCGGGGTCGGTGTAAACAAGTCCATGGGCCTCTGCGACGGGGAGGCAGGTGTGTTTTCCGGCCATGGTGTTGATCCCGCCTAACAACTCCTTGCGGACCTTGCAGGCACCGGCCACGCCCTTGTCGGCGATGAGCAGGGTCCACGGGTGGGTCACGTTGTTGAGCGCCTGAGTCGCGGTGCGCGAGTAGGCGCCTGGCATGTTGGCCACGCAGTAGTGCAGCACGCCCTCCTCCTCGTAGGTCGGGTTGTCATGGGTGGTGGCGCGGGTGGTTTCGGCGCAGCCGCCCTGGTCCACGGCGATGTCCACAAACACGCTGCCTTTAGGCATCATGCGGAGCATTTCGCGGGTGATGAGCTTCGGGGCCTTGGCACCGGGAACCAGCACCGCGCCGATGACCAGATCCACCCGCGGCAGCAGTTCTGATAGATTGGCCTCGTTGGAATAAACCATGCTGGTGCCGCTCAGGGTGATGTCGAGGAAGCGCATGCGCTCGAAGTCCACCTCGAGGATCGTGACATCCGCGCCGATGCCGGTGGCGACACGGGCGGCATTGACGCCGGCGGTTCCGCCGCCGAGCACGACCACGCGGCCAGGGGCCACGCCGGGAACCCCGCCTAACAAACACCCGCGGCCGCCGCGGTGTTTGGCGAGGTGATAGGAGCCGACGATGGCGGACATGCGCCCGGCGATCTCGCTCATCGGTTCTAACAGCGGCAGGCGGCGGTGCACCTCGATGGTTTCATAAGCGATGCCGGTGCAACCGGTGGCAGCGAGGCTTTCCGTCAGCGCCAAATCGGCGGCCAGGTGGAGATAGGTGAAGAGGATGTGATGGGGCTTGAGCAGCGCCACTTCGGACGCTTGCGGCTCCTTCACCTTGACGATCAACTCCGCGGCGGCAAACACCGCCGCCGCATCCGCGACGATCTCCGCGCCCACGGCCGTGTAGAGTTCGTCAGGGTAGCTGGCACCTTCACCGGCGCCGCGTTGCACAAACACATGGTGGCCGCGTTTCACCAGTTCCGCGACCGATCCGGGGATCATGCTCACCCGGTTTTCCTGGGCCTTGATTTCTTTAGGTATGCCTATGTTCATTGTAAGTATTGGTTTCTATGTTTCAGTGACTATCCGGCGCCGGTGCTGCCGGCTTGAGCAATTTGACTTCGTGCAGACACAAGCCATAGCGCCCGCCCGGCGGATTGAAGTTGAGCTTCACGCCGTTCCAGCCGGCGCTGAAATTCGCGGAATAGCACAGCCACAGGGACTGCCCGTCGGGGCTGATAAACTTGCTAGGGAAATTGAGGAAGTATCCTTGCTCGCCGAAGTCCGGCATGTAGGAAACCATGCGCCATGGGCCTGTTAAAACGTCGGCTTCCAAAATATAGGACGTCATTTTGGCCACCGTCGGCCAGCCATCGGTAACGCACATCAGGTATTTCTTCAGTCCGGGCACATAGGTGGCTGTCACACAACCCATGTGGTTGTTCCACTCGACAAGCGGTTTGATCTCCTTGAAGTTGCGGGTCCAGACCGGCTGGCCGGACGTGTCATGACCGGCGAAAAACTCATAGGCCTTCGGGTCATTGATGGTTTCCGGCGAGGGCGTGACCCGGACCAGGTAGGCTTGATCGGCCGTGATCCAACTCAGGTTGGCATGGGCGAAGTCGCTCGTGCAACCCTCGGTCACTTGATAGGCCTCACCCGGTTTGCCAAGCTTGATACAGGGGCGCGGCTTGGGATCGTTCTCTTCCGCACCCATGCCGATCAGATATGCCTTTCCATCCGGGGAATGTTCCATGTTCTTGCCGAAATCCACGAAATGCGGAGCGCCCATCTTGACCGGACCGAGGAACTTGCGCGGTTCGGGAAACAGCGGCTTTTCCGGTGTGAGTGGCGATGGTTCCCAGGTCTTTCCCAGATCGCGCGAAATCTGGAATCCGGGCATCGGCCCGAGATTGGGCCAGTTCCAGGTAAAACCATTATGTTCGGTGGAACCATCAGGTCCCAGGCAGTAGGTGCCATAATACCAGATGCCATTGTGCACCAGCGAGCCGGCCGGATAGCGTCCGGTATATGGCGCGGCTGCGGCCTCCTTGGGCGGAGAAGTGTTACGGATCTCTAGCTTCAGGGGATCATCACCGATCATCACGGCGTGGCCGGTCGTGGCTGGCACTTTCCCTGATTCGCTAACAACTCCATCCGTCTTGCCGTCGGTCCAGGGTGAGTAGAGATGTCCATCACTGGCCCAGGATGGGTAAAAAGTGTCGCCGCAATGATAGTCACTGTGGCGACCGGTAAATTCAATACCGGTGAACGACGTCGAGGGTTTGAACGGACAATCGGCTGGCGGCTCCGAGCGCCACTGGCCGGCGGGATTGGTCTTGTCCGCCGCCGGGATGTCAGTCCCGGTCTTGGGTTCCGCGCCTTGAACGGTGAGTGAAGTAACCAGCACGGCGAGGCCGGCGGTCATGGAATGGTTCATGGTAATGTGTTTCATGGTTTACTGCTCGGATTGTCAACGCACTTAGAAAAGTTCGGGATAATGTTTCTTGATCAGCGACTGCTCCTCTTGGGTGAGATCCTTCAATGGCACCGGGGCGTCTTCCGGCCGGCGATGTTTCTGGTTGATGCGGTTGATCAAACTCCAGTTCCGGGTCGGCTTGTCAGCCGTGGGATCGGCAGGTTCGCGGGCCGGCAGATCGTAGCGCGTGAAGTCAATAACCTTGCCGGGATCATCCTTCTGCCAATCGCGCAGAATCGCCAGCCGGAAATCGGCATTCATGAACCAGCGGATCTCCAAATTGGGCTCCGAGCCGCCGATGCCGGTTCCGTGTTGCACAAACTTGTAGTCCAAACTTTTATTATCCGGATGCTCGCGCCGCCATGCTTCGCCGAACTCCCCCTGCGTGACGACCTGGGCATCAGGCCAGCGTTGCCGGACGTTCTGGAGCCACCGGGTGAGGCAGGGCAGCACTTCCGGGGGCAGGTTTTTGACCAAACTGATCTCCCAACAATTGGTCACCCAGCCGAAGCCGTTGCGCTTGAAGCCATCGTCAAAATGATTCGCCGTGACCGCCATCACTTCGGCCATGCCTTTCTCCACGCCGAGATTGCGATACGACTCGATCGGCCCCACCCCGAGACGGCTGTTGAATCCGCCCTCAAACCCGAAGCGCCGCGCGCACAGGAAATCACAGGTCCAACCATCCAGGTTCACGCAATCAATGAAGTCGGTCTTCCCCTGCGCTGGCTTACAGCCGTGTTCGCGGCTCGGGTAATAGGGGTAACTGATCGAACCGTCCCCATCACCATTGTCGATGCCGTACTGGCTCCAGATCGTGCCCTGGCAGACATGGATGCCTTCCTCTTCCGCTAGATAGCGCAAATTCTCGGCAGCCAGGAAACCCGCCACCAGGCTTTTCGGTTTGTAGCCGTCCCCAACCATGTCGCGGATTTTCAGCAGCGCCTCTTTGATATCCAGGTTGACCTGGGATCTGGAACTGTACATCGGCGCGAAATAACCACCCGGAATGAAGGTGATCTCATCGCCATGGGTTTGGTGATAGCCGGCGACCTGTTTGCGGATGGCGGCGTAATTCGGCCGTTCATCATGGAGCGCAAGCCAGGAAAAAGCCCACGTCACTTTGGCACCGGGAAACCCTTTGCTGACCGCGTCGCGGAATGCAGCCACGGTCTCTGGCGTATGAACGTCCGCTTCGTCCTCGCCTTCGTTCAGGTCGCGCGCCGCCTCGATCTGGTTGACGCGGATCACCGTGTTAAGTGTTAGAAAGCGCCCGCCCTTCACGGTCAGGGGGGGGTCTGAAGGTGGATCGGATTTTGCGACCATATAGGTTTTTCCGGGCAGTGCGGTGAATGAAACTTCGGCGGTCGCGCCTGTGGCGCTGACGGATTTTACCGTTGCCCCGTCGCACTGAACCTGGATCTCCGCATTTTTTTTCCCAGGAAAAACAACTTTGAATTCGCGCTGAAAGGCCGATTTTAACTCGACTGAAGTGTCCATGGGATAGTTCACCTCGAGTTTGCCAAGTTTCAATTTCCGGCCTTTGGCATGGGGCGGAATCACGATTGTCCGGTAGTCCTCCTGAACGCCGTACCTGGCATTCACGACCATGCTCCAGTTGGTTACCCCCCAGCAGTAATCCTTGACCCCCAAACCGCGACCTTCAACACCGTTGTAACGTTCATAGGCATGGCCGTCATGTTTCCTCACCAACTCGAGCATTTTATCAGCCATCTCCCTGGCAACGTCATAATAGCCATAGCGATCAAGGCCAAGCGCAATCAAATAGTTCGTCGGGGGCCACACGTCACCACGCCAAAATCCATCCGGGCGGAACGTAGGCTCGTTCATCGCTGAAGTCGTAACAGGGTATTTGCTCCAAAACATCGCCGGATCGGTCAACTGCCTAACCAGTTCACCGGCTTGTTCCGCACTTGCCATGCCGGCAGTCAGGGGAAGAAACCCCTGCAGCGTTCGCACGCGGATTGGTTTGTCGGTATCCCGGTCCAGGCTGTAGAAGAATTTTGTTTCCGGGTCCCACATCTTTGCGCGGAGCGCCTCCGTCCGCATGGCGAGATTCCTTTCGTATTTTTTCATCATTTCGATGCGTCCGGTTTTTTGGCACATCTCGATCATCGCCCTTTCGGACATGGCCAGGAAACACGTTTGATCGACGCCTTCGATGTTTCCATACCAGGCACCGCCCGTGCCGCGCGTGGGATGCTCTGTCAAACGCAGATTATCGAGGGGCAGCGCGAAATCAAATGTTTCAAAGCGGGCCGTCTGGACCATCTCGGCGATCGAACATTTCTTGTAGGCGCCATACTCGATCAAGCCATCATGGTCCACATCGCGCTCGGTGGCATACCAGGTCAAAAACGCATCCAAATAGGGCAGGCAGAGATCGAGCAATGCCCGATCATTGGTCTGGTTATAAACCATCAGACAACCCCATGCCAGAATCGGGATTTGGGAGTAACCACCCTGCGGCAGATCCGGCCCTGTGGTACAGGGCACCATGCCATAGCGGGATGTCCCTTTGGGTGCTTCCGGATTGTTGTCAATCACATTCCAATAATTCCGAAAGACATCGCATGCCAATGGATCATCATCCAACGGCGCCCATGCATTGAGAACAAACATGGTATCCCACAGTAACTGGCACTTGGCGTACGACGTGTCGTCTGCTCCGGAAATCGAGAAAAACCGGTATGGCAGCCCGGGAAGCGCCGGTTCCCACAATTTATCAAACGTGCAATCGATATATAAATCATGCACCAGCTTGGTGAGTTCCGGGTTTTCCGTAGATACTTGTTTGGGCAAGTTCTCCCTGGCGTGCTGTATACTCGTTTCAGCAAGCGTGTAACGCCGTGTTTTCTCTTCCTTGTCCGGCGCGGCATCCGCCCTGACGGGCCAGGCCGCCGCCACCACCAACCATGCCGCAGCCGCGAGCAAGGAGCCGGATGGAATGAGTTTCTTTTTCCGGCAGGTTCTTGTTATAATCATGTGTGTCATATGGTGAAGATATATCATTTCGTTTCCCCGGTTGGCGCGAGCGGCCACACCTTCATGGTGAGCACTCCGGTCCCGGGGGCCTCGAAGGGGCCGGGCGTCGGATTGGCTGGGTTACGCGGCTTGCCGAAATAATCCGTGCCGATCGTGATGGGAGAACCGTCAGGATTCTCAAACGCGCAACCGGAAATACTGGCCTTGCCCAACCGTGCCGAGGTCACCAGTTGAGAGGGTCGTTCGCTCCCCAGGGTCGTGGCGAGGGTCATGGTCAGATAATAGCCGTCGTTCTTCTCGACCAGCGTGAGGCCCGGATCGGCTGCAGACCTGAGGATGGGGGCGCTTTCATGCTTGGATGGCTTCGTCCCCTGGAAAAACACATTGCCATCCATCCACATGGGCAGATGGGCCTGGTCATATTTCTCCAGACTGCCGCTGCGCATGAGCAGATTGTTGTCGTAGTGGCTATCCCCGGATGGATTATCGTGGAGGGCCACGATTTCGGTGGAATGGGCTTTGTGGAATGGCGTCTTGCGGCCATCGAAGAAGGTGGGATTCAAATCGATGCCCCCGGCGATGAGGTTGTGGGCATAGGCACCGCCTTGCGAATCGTCTTCAATCGCTTTGGGCGACAGGAAAAGATTGTTGTCGACCATGAACGGGCCGTGGTTCACCTCGACAAACAAATCGTGGGTGTCGTTGTCATGGCAGAGGTTGCCGGAGACCCGCGTCCCCTGGGTCATCCAGTCCAGCCACATGCCACGGCAGGTCCGATAGATGTGATTGCGGCTGATCGTGAGATCGATGGCCCCGTGGAACTTGATGCCCGCCATCTCGGCACCCGAGAACAGTTGCCGGACATGAATATCATGGATGGTGTTGCCGGTGACGGTGCTGAACACCGCGCCCAGACTACCAACGATGCCAACCTGTTCACAATGGGAGATATGGTTGTTGCGGACCACATGATGACCGACGGTCTCCTTGTTCCAACCATTCTGCAAGCCACGTTCGATGGTCGTGACATAGCCCTTAGCCGACCCTGAATTCCGATCCTGGGCATCGCCATATTTTCCGAGGGTGATCCCCGAACATGTGGAATAGGCGATGTCGTTGTTTTCGATGATCCAGCCCTTGCTCCAATGAACCCCTATCAGGCCGATCTGCTCGACGGTGGGCGGTGCCCAGGGCGTGGCCGCGTTGCGCAGGGTGAAACCACGCACGGTGATGAAGTTCATGCCCGGCTTTTCCGGATAGAACACGGACTGGCGCACATTGACCTCCACCTGCTGCTCATTGGGATCGACGTCCTTGAACTGCGCCCAGATGACGGTGCGGGTTGCGTCCACGCTTGCGAACCATAGCGGCGTCGCGGTCATGGGTTTCAGAACTTCTTCGCAACTAACAGCCTCGGTCAGCCAGTCGCCATTCAGATAGACCGCCCCGGCGTGATGGCTGCGGTCCTTGGCATCAAACCAGTCGCCGGTGATGAGTTCCGCAAACGGATTGAAGCTGCCAAAGAAGGTGTTGGGAAGGGTTGCCTTCCAGACGCCGTCCTGGACCTTCTCCCACTTCTTCACCACTTCCGAACCGGTGATGACCACCGGCTCGCCGGAAGCCGCCTGATAGACGATGCGCTTGGTATCGGATTCACCGCCACGCGGCGGATTGACGCGTTCGCGGTACACGCCGGCATGCACGGTGACCGTATCGCCCGGCTGGGCGAGGTCGGCGGCACGCTGGATCGTGCGTAGCGGTGCGGCCGGCGTCCCGGGACTGGCGTCGTCGCCGGTGATGGCGACGTGGAATTCGGCGGCGTTCCCGCAGGTCATCAGCACCGCCATGGCGGCAAGGCTAAGCAAGTGTTTCTGTAGTGGTTTCATAGCAACGAATTCTCCAGTTCTCACTGCTTGCGCAGCCGCAGCAGCAAGCCGCCGCCAGGGGCGAGTTGAGCCTTGTGGGGGGTGCCGGCCGATACCGGGACGTCGCGCGAAATGGCAAGGTCCGCGGGTTTCGCGCCGTCGGCGAAGCGGGCGGCCGTCCACTTGCCAGCGCCGAGGAAATCCATCGGGATGTCGATGGTGCGCTGGCCGCCGCCATTGACGACGCCGACCCACCACTCATTGCCGCTGCGGCGGGCGAAGATCGCGAGTTCGCCGATCGCGCTGGGTGCTAGAACGCGGGTTTCATCCCACGACACCGGCATGGCGCGGATGACATCCACCGCCGGGCTGGCCAGATAGAGGGCGGGGTTGTCCGCCCAGCACAGCACGGGCGTGGAAAACACCACCGCACAAGCCAACTGTTGGGCAAACGTGGTGCCTTTCAGAAACTCCGGGTTGAACGTGGTCGGGGTGAGATCGGCATGCCCGGCTAGCATCCGGGTGAAGGGCAAAGTCGCGTAGTGCGAGGGCGGGTTGGCCGACCACTTCTGATACTCGATGGCACAGATGCCCTCGCGGGTCATTTCGTTAGGCCAGGTGCGGGCCTCGCCGGCGGGCTTGTTGGCACCGTGGAAGTTGACCATGATCCGGTGTTCGGCCGCCACCCTGAGGCAGTCCTGATAGAATTCCAGGCGGTCATGGCTCTCGCTGGCCATGAAGTCGATCTTGACTCCGGAGACGCCTGCATCGTGGCAGCGGCGGAAGAAATCGACGCGTTTGTCGTGGGTTTCCAGGCCCGGCCACTGGCGTTTCTCATTATATGTCCAGCCGCGCCACGCCCAGATGCCCACGCCCTTGTTTTTGGCGTAGTCACAGAGTTCTTTCATGCGCGGCCAGGCGCCTTCGGGGTCGCCGGGCTTGAACCAATCCTGGCGGGTGTGTTCCCAACCTTCATCTACCAGATAGTATTCACAGGCCAATTCCGCGGCCTTGTCGACAAAGTCCTTCTGCTTCGACCAATGGGTGCCGGGATCGTCAAACGCCCACCACTGCCACAGGCAACGGCCAGGTTTGAGCCACGGTGTGTTCATGCCTTGCGGAAAGAGCGCCGGATCAGGCGGCGGACAGAGCGCATCGACCAACGGGGCCTTGACCAAACCATTGAGATCGGCAGCCACGGTGACGACGCGCCACGGGGTGACGATGTCGCCGGTGATGTCCCAGCCATTTACATCGTCACGGAACGCGCCCTTCAAAGTGTTGGTGCCGGTGGCCTCCAGGGTCATGCCGCTCCAGCCCATGATCTGGGCCTCCATGATGGCCGCATATCCGCCGCCGGGCAACTCGATGGTCAGTGGCATGCCGATGCCGTCTTTGGCTTGGAGTTTCTCCACTTCGGCACGCAGATGAATTCCTTCATAGGATTCGGTGTCCGGATTGGCATAACAAATCACTCCTGCTGGCAACACAAACGTCGCTGCCTCACCGGTGATGTGGCGCTTTTCCTGGCCGGGAATCCGGCAGCGGTAGGCGGCGCCGTCGTCGAAGGAGCGCACCTCAAAGGTCCATGTCTGGCCGTTAGATTGGATGTGAAACTCGGCCACCCGGCAGTGTTCGCGCCGCTCCTTGTCCGGCCCGCGCCACGCAAGCCGCTGATCGATGTTCCGAACCACCGGTTTGCCCACCGTCGCGGCCGCCCCGCTGTCAACTCCCGCCACCAGCACCCCGGCTTGCGATGCGCCGATGACAGGCCGGCCCGCGGCCTCCAAGCGCCACGCAAGATGGCCGCCAGCATCGGTGCCGACCTCCATCCGGAGTTTGCCGCCCGGCGCGGGACAGTCCCCGGCCGGGGTGAAATCCGCCGCATTCGCCACCCATGACATGGCAACCACTGCGCCAGCAACTGCTTTTGATATTTTGGATTTCATTTTTATGTTAATTCCCTGTGGCAGGTGGATACAGTTGGAACTCCGAAATCGTCGGACCATCAGTGGATTCGATCACATGCAGACGGACGCGCCGGGCGCTGACAGGTCCGAACGTTACGTCCAGCCTGGCACCGGGGTTTTCACCTTGATAACAGGCCTTCCACTCGTCGCCATGCTGGTATTCGATGGCAAACTTGCGGATGCGTTTTAATTCTGGATACGCTTGTTCGATGACGGCGCGTCCCAGGGTTGCCGGTTTGCCAAGATCCACCTCCAACCATGCGGAGGTGGTGCCGTCAGCGGTCGCCCAGCGCGTGGCGGAGTTATCATCCACTGCCGAGACGGGTCCATAGGTCGGATCGTTATGGGCCAATTCATAGAGCTGCGCCATGATCGTGGCTCTTGCATGCGCACCCTTGTTCCACATGCAGTAATAGAAGCCGGGAGCGACGCCCTCTTTCCGGCAACTCTCGGCGAAGGCTTTTACGACATCAGTCGGCTCGTCAGTGGCGGCGACGGTTTGGGTTGATGTCTTGCTTGGCCAAAGCAGGAAATCGGAGGTGTGGCGGGTGGTGAGGACGGCGTAGCCCATCCCGGCCTGCCGGAAAAGCCTGGCCCAACTCGGCACGTTCAGCTTGCTCGGACGATAGAGCGACGCGGGGCCTTGGGTGAATTCATCACCAACAAAGGTATTCAGATTGAAATGCACGAAGGCACCAAACTTATATGATTCCCAACGACGGATGTTTTCCGATGCTTTAGTGGCCGGCTTGTGATGAGTCCTGAGATCAACCTCGTAAGTCGCGATATCCTTGCCATCGGCAGAAGCGATGTGCAGGCTGGTGAGACCATTGGCCGACACGCCTTCGGTGACCACAGGATCGCGCGTTTCGTTGATTTTCTCCGGCGACTTGCCCGCCCCGGCCTGTTGGGCCATCACTGCATTTGCCATCAATGACATGGCAGCCACCGTGCCTACTATTGCTTTAGTTGTATTCGTATTCATTATGTTATCAGAACGTCACCCTGACCGGACCCAATAATCCTGATACCGGTGAGCCGCGATACATCGTCGGAACCGTACTGTAATGATTTGCCAGAGTGTTATACACCAGCACCTCAATCTTGTTAGCCCCACTCCTGACGAGCCCAGTAACATCCACCGACCATGGCGGCGACACTTTCACCCCTGCCAATTTTCCGTTCACACGCACTTCAGCCGAGGCAGCCACTGATCCCAGGTCGATCGTCACTCGTCCAGCCGCCTGTTCCTGGGTAAGCGCGCACGTCTTCCGGTACCACGCGCCGCCCGAATAGCTGGCCAGCCCGTCAATCGTCGCCCAATCGCCGGGCGAAATCTGCCCAATTCCGCAATCCAAGAGGATTGGCTCCGGCAAGGTCGCACCGCCGTAACATCCCCGGGCCTGCTCGATTCGCAGCGCGACATGCACCGGACCTGCAGACGGCTTTTCGATTTCCGCCCGGTATGTCAGCGCATGCTCGCTCGCGTCACCAGCATGCTCCGCATTGCCAATTTTCGCTCTCACTTCCTTCCCGTCTATCCAGACCGTGACCCTGCCACGCGCCGTGATGGTCAGCCCCTTCAGTCCGGGCGGCGATACAAACCGGTACCAGCCTATCGGCTGCTTCTCGCCTGGCCGCGTGTCGAATTTCAATACATCGTCTTTGTTATACCAGCGCATCACCAGCTCGCTGGGCTTGAATTGCGGCTGACTGGAACCCGCGTCGGTTTCATCCAGTTTCGGTGGCCCAATCGGATGCTTCGCCCATAAACTTTCGGGGAAACTGGAAATCTTTCCCGCCTTGACCCAGCCCGAATCATTGAACGCAATATCCTGCCAACCTTTCGCCTCATCCCTTGCGCTCAGCCAGGTGGAATCCGTCCCGACACGCTGATCGCCCGCGACATATTCGGCAATCAGCCCCATGCTCTCGCCTTCGTTATGCGCCTTTATCGCAATGATATTGGAACCGGCAACCAGCGTCTTGCCCAGATCGTATTGCTGCACCCTTTCCCAACTGACTCCGCTTCCGATTTGTTTCCCATTAACAAAAAGGGTATAGGCATTGTCGCACGTAATCCTGATGCGCGCCTTCGCCGGAATTTTCGAGATCTCCATCTTCTTCCTGAAATACCGGTCAATGGTCCCACCCTTGTCACCAGGATGCCATATCCATGAAGCCGCTGCGGAGAATACGGTACCGCTGTCATCCATCCCCGCTGCCGCCTTGGTCGTATCAAATACAAGGTACCCGCGCCCGATCGTGTCGTATCGCAGCAGGACCGGATTGGCACCGGCAGAAAGTGTTACCGACTCCGGAATCTTTTCGACACGCGCATTGTTCAACCACACCGCCGCCGGCTGCAACCCGCCGGTAAGAACCCTCGGCTGCGTGTTGCCTCCGGACATCACCGCCGTCCACAGGTAATACCTGGTGCCGCCGGCTTCCTTCCCTCGGTTGTAACTCGGCATGCCGCCACTAACAGTTCCGAGTCCTATGAATTCATCCGCGATCTGTTCCTTCAAGCCGTGATAACCCTGGTGCGCCACATCGTTCTCCATGCCGAACCGCCATGAAAACTCGTACGGAGTCCAGTTATACTTCCGGCCATCCACGACCACCGGAATAGCAGGGTCAACCTGCCGCAACGCGGCAAGTTGTTTCTCCAGTGCACTCACATCCCCAGCCTCAGGCAGAGGACCAAGTTTCCAGAACTTTGGGCCAAACGAATAAGTCACCCGGGGCCACTTGGTATCATCCAGTTTGGGATCCTGCCAGTTCGGATGAGGCGTCGTTTCCTCGGCATACTTGATTTGACGCATCTCCGCCCCGATCATGCCTTTGAATGCAGGCCAGCGGAAATCGCCGAAACGATTGTCGCACGTGGGCTGTAATTCAAACTCCCAGTCGCCGTCGAGGACCAACGCAGGACGAGCCACCACTGCCGCTGGAACCGTTGCAACCTGCGGTTGACCCGGCGAGAAAACAATCAACTGGATTTCCGTTTCCGTTAGAGGCAACTTGAGTTTCGTCCCGGCAGCAGTCTGCTCCGTCACGGCAAGCGGGCGCGTTGTTCCGGTCCATGGGTCCCAGAGTTCCACCTTGCCCGTGGCACGAAAGAAGCATACCGCATCTTGCGGCGCGTTGTAGACAGCATAGAGATCGCGCGGACCTAACTTGCGATGCTGGATATAACCGGGTCCTACATAATCGCGGCCCGGCATGTTCGCGGCCACGTCGGTGACGGCTCCATTCGGGAACAATTCCTTCACCATCGCGGCCACCTCGGGATCGTCGCGGCCTCTGCGGTCGCTGATTTCCGGCAAGGCTCCGATAGCGAGCACAATTCCGCCGGCGCGGCGAAACTCCAGCGCCTTCTGGAGTGTGGAGTGCCGCACCGCCTTCATGGCAGGCAGAACCAGGACGCGATAGACTTCGCCGGAAACATGAAGTTCCTTGCCGACAATTGTTGCGCGAGCCAGGGATTCGAAATCCATGAAATCGAAATCGATGGACTTGGAATAGAGCTGCCCGCCTGTTTGAAATGCCGCGTTAACCGCCTCCTGACCTCCCATGCCCGCTTCCATCGGGGCGACCGGATAGAGAATGGCGACATCACAGCGGTGATAACCCTGAGTCAACAGGTAACTGAGACGCTGGACGCACTCCATGAAGCCGCGCATGTGCTTCCAGTACGGCATGCGAAACGTATTGTCCGGCGGCGCCCACTCCCACCAGCCGCCATGAGTTGCGTAATACATCCCGTGAAACGAAAGAAGATTGTACCCCATCACGAAATCGGCGAAGAACGCATCGACAGCCCCGGCCGACGTGGTGCCCCAGCCGCTGCCATACCAGCCCTCGAGCCAGACGCGTGGACGCTGATAGAGATGCGCTATCGAGCTGGCAACCTTGGCCTTGATAAGATCTTTGCCCAGCCCCGGCTGGTCGGCACCCGGACCCTGATTCCAGCGCTGGGTCCTGAAATAATCGCCGAACTCGGTCACATCCGCGCCGCGCCCCCCATGGTCACAGCCCATCGTCATGCCGCGCTGCTGATGCCAGTTGAACACCGGCTTGAAGAAACCCTCCTCCGTCAACGCCACCTTTACATCACTGTAATCCAGCCGCACTTTGGGCGTGCGCGGTCCGATATCCATAAAGAGCGCAGGCAGTTCCGGTACGATGTCGTAGCCTTTTCTCTTTTTGAATTCCTCGGCAAACCGGGCGGTCCAGAGATTGCCGCCCACGCCGAATACCAGTTCATCAGAGAAAAAGAAATTCAAGCCCTTCCCGCCAGAATTGGGAAAACGATCTTCGAACTTGCCGAAGAAATGCTTTGCGTATTCCGGACCCGCTATGGGATTCATCGGATCGATGGAGAACGGAACTTTTGCAGCGCACACCGCAACACGCTGGAGTTTGCCGTCCGCACCAGGCAGATTCGTGACAACCAGCGCGTCCGCTGGCGGATCGCCTGTCACCAGATGCAGTGCCATGCCGCCGACATCCGGGTGCTCACGCAATATTTCATCGACGCACCAGCCCTGGCCGATGCCGAGCGTGTAGTCACTGAGACTGATTCCGGCGCCCTGTTTCTGCGCCTCCTTCATGAACCAACCGGTCAGTTTCCACCACTCTTCCGAGAACAACGCCGGTTCGCTTGGCATTGATAATCCAAAGCTGCGGCCACCCTTATCGGTATGAGCGTAGTTGATCTGGTATCCGGCAATCCCCATACCGGCCATCTGCTCCAGTTCCCAGCCTAACCGTTCCTTGGTCAGCGGATCACCCAGCCACCAGAAAAACGGCACCACGCCGAATCCGGCTGGTGGTTTCTGGAATCCAGGCGACACATCCAGGTCTGCTGTCCGCACAGCCTGGCCAACGGCCCAGGCCGGGGCCGGGATCACGTTCGCAGGATCGCTGAAGGACAAGTCCTGCGCAGGGACCTGAACCATCAGCAATGCGAATAGGCCGCATACCGCGCCAAACCACTTCAAACACCGCGATCCATGCACGCCGCCGCGATGTTTCCATGGCGCTGTCTTCGGAGATAATTTCATGTTCATTCCTCTAAGTGTTTATGAAGGCGTGTTGCTGATGCGCACCGGCCCGAGCAGGCCGGACGGGACCAATTGCGACTGGGCATTATACGGACCATGCGTGCTGAAGGTGTAGCGGCCCGCCTTGATCGTTTGACCTCCGAGGAAACCGGGCGGGCACTCCACCGTGCGCACGTTGGCATCGGCAGGCTGTTGACTCATGAACGCGACCGGGCCACCGGGTGGCTCGCCGATGTCCACCTCAAGAAACACCAGGTTGCCGAGGCCCGCCGCCTTCATGGATTCCAGGTCGGCGGTCATCTCCTTGCCATTGAGATTTCCGTTCATGAAATACCAGTAAACCCCAGGCCGCGCGGAGTCCGGCGGATTGAGAAAACTATTCTCCATGTCACCCGCAGCCAATAGTCCGATGCCGAGCGAACATGGAACAAGCGCTGCCAGTATTGTTTTAAACATTTTCGTTGTTATTCTTCTGTTTCGTTTCATCCCCATTCCCTGTGCCGATTCGCAGTAGCTGGAACGTATTTAATGGGTAAAGAGCCTCCCTGTTCGAGAATAGCAACCAAAAAATCCGGAGCAACTTGGTCACATCGTGACTAGGTTCGGACCGATATTGGACATCGGGCCAGCTTCGGCAGGTGGGATGAATCCTCAGAACTCACTAAACGACTGAACCGGAGAAGAAAATCAACGCCGCGGACCTGTTGAAACTGCGCGGGCAACTGCTGCTGTGGATGACCTCGGCGGTGCCGGAGATCGGCGAGGTGATCTCGCAGCATCTGGAGACCCACACCCAGTTCTCCGAGGTGTTCAAATTCATCGATAGGGACTTCACATCGGAAACCCCACCCTGCCGCCAGGCGTTTCCAGCGAGCGCGCCGCTCCGGTGCATGCGGTATCGATTTCAGCCACAAGATAAGTCCAGAATTCGGGTTTCGACACGCTGGCATCGATGATTTCCAGCGGCAGGAATCTTCTCATCTCAGTCTGGAACTCTTGTTCCAATCCAGGCTCCGACGCCAACTGGGCGCGCCGTTCATCCAGGCGCAGGAGGAATGAATCCAGCGCCTGTTGATGAGCGGCGATCTTGGCGGGAAGCAGGTGATGGGGCATAGCGATCCCCTGCTGGCGCAGCCACGCGATGTCCCAAAGGTCACGGTTTTTGATACGCCCCGGCCTCAGCGCAAAGGCCAGCAGCTTGTCGGCGAGAATTTCCTCCCGGCTTTCGGCCCGGATGATCAAACCCGATGTGCCCATTTCCACACCGTATGGATTGCGGAGCAACATCGGCCGGGCGTCGTGGCTTGGGACGGCGCAGATATCCAGGTGAATCCGCTGGGCCGGCAGGTCGCGCCGCTCCGGGCGGGTTTGAATCAGGATCTTCCAGGTATCGACATTTCCTTGCTCGCGGGTGGGTTCGCTCACTGCGACCGGCAAACCGTATCTGGCCTCCATACTCGCCACCAAGGCCACGCCGAAACCAGCCAGCGACTCCTTCGAGAAATCCGCGCCGCCAGCGAAGTCAAGATCCTCGCTCAGGCGGCGCGAACCATAACAGGCCCGCAAACAAGTGCCGCCGATGAATACCAGGCTGGAAAACAATCCGAACCGGCCCATTTCCCGCAGGATGTCGTGGTGCAGCAGTTCCTTTTCCACGACAGGCCTCAACAGGGAAAGCCCCTGCTGGTTTCTCAGCGCCTCTGCCACAGTCTGGTCAAACAAGTTCATTGAACGCCTCCAGATCGATCAGTTCCATACTGCGGCGCGCATTGCCCATGTCGGTCATCGCCTGCGCAATCGTGGCACGCCACAAGCGGCACCGCGAATCATACACCAAGACTCCCACCAGCGCTTTCGGAGGCTTGCAGGTGTGGACGAACTCGATCGTGCCGAACTTTCCACAGGTGATCTCTCCGGATCGCCCCGAGGTCATCAGCGTGACCCAAGTCATCGGAATCTGGGAGATCACACCCGCATCACTGAGCACGGATTCGAGACTGAGGTAACACAGTTCATCCGCCCGCAGGCGGGCCGCCGCATGATACAGGATGAGATCCGAAGGGTAGTGAACAGCGGGATAAAGGTAGAGTCCGCGACAGAGTCGCTCCAGAACCCCGTCCGAGGTCAAGCGGCCCACCAGTGCTTTCAACGCACCCTCCGACCGGCCTGGCATGAGCCCAGCCAAATCTCTCAGCGTGAACAGGTAATGCTCCGGGTCGGCCAGCTTGGATAAATCGCGCTCAATGGAACGGGAGAGTGTCATGGAATTTTTTTGATCAACAAAAAGATACGTATCGAGTCACCTATTGTCAAGAGAAAAGTCCATTTTGGAGCCGCTCAAGCCGTTCCCTGGTGCCATCGCGGAACAGGGCGGCGCGCGCGCTGCCCTCGACGCCGTCCTTGACGGATTTGTCGCCCCACATTTTGTCCATCGATTCCTCTGCGGAAACGGGAAGCGCAAGGGATGCGAGCGCAAGGGTTGAAAGAAAGGTGGTAGTTAGTTTCATGGGTATGTTAGTTGTTGTGGGTAGATGTGGAGGTGGGAATTCAGGCGGTAAGCGTCATTTCGACTCCGGCGAAAACACCTGGAACTCGTTGATATTGACCGGACGCTCGGCTTTGAAAACATTCAGGCGGACAAAACGCGCCTTGACCGGGGCGATGACGATTTCCTTTTCCGCGCCGATGGTGGTGCCGCGGGCCACTTCCTTCCATGCCACTCCTTGTTTGATTTCGATGGCGAACTCACGGGTCTCCGGCCATTCAATTTCGGAAACCAAGACGCTGCCGATTTCCTTTTCCTCGCCGAGATCCACTTCGAGCCAACCGGAACGCGCCGCAAAATCCGAAGCCCACCGGGTTTTCGGATCGCCATCCACGGCGCGGGCCACGTCGTATCCGGGTTCGGCATACTGGCTGGATGCGGTGATGGGTTTGCCATGTCCGAGGGAAACGCGTGGTTTGAGCGGTTCCCAGGCGGGATGCTTGCCTAACCAATTGACGATGTCCTTTTCGCGGGAGGCTGGCGTAACCTTGAGGGAAACCAGCTTGCCGCCTTTCAACACGCCCTCGACGATGGTCTGGCCAGGCGCGTGGAGTTTGAAATCCACATCCCACTCGGTGGGCCATGCGGGAAACAGGTGGAGTTTGCCATTCACTCCCGGTTCGGGAGCTAACAACATTTCCTGAATGCCGGTGGAGCCGGAGCCGCCCCAGTTGTGGTCGGGCAGCCAGTCGTGACCGGGGCCGAAGAAGGCGGGGAAACGGGCTTGCGGCGCGGCGGTGTTAGCCATCTTGTAGATCGCGCGCTCCTTGGCTTTTTCCGGCGAGGCGAGGGCGGCCATGTTGGCGACATTGGCCATCCATGAGTAATCCTGTTTGCAGAGGCGGGCGCGGTCTTCGGGGATGGTGTCCCAAGTGTCGCGGCCCAATTGCAGGGTCTTCGGATTGGTGACACCGACAAGGCGATACGGCCAATAGGCATACATCTCGATTGGCTCCCATTTGTTGTAGTCGCCATTCCAAGCCTTGGCGGGTTGCAGCGACATCACGCCGCTGCGGCGCGCGACCGGCAGTGGCGGAATGGTTTTCTGGATGGATTCCAGCCGGGTGCGGAGTGCGGGCGGCAGCTCCTTCAGCTTCAACAAGCTGTCGGTGACGCGGGTGAAGCCCGCCACGGCGTCGATGGTGTTGGTGGCGTCGGCGGCGAATTCGAGACCATTGCCGGGATACATCACGAGCTTGCCGTCATCGCCGAGTTCCTTGCCGGTGCGCTTCTTGTGTTCGGATCGATAGAAGCTGTCATAGAAGAGCACGGTTCCGGCGATCCATCCGAGGTCCTTGTCGAGCGGGATGCCCATGACATCGTGCGCCTGGAGATTCATCCACGCGTTTTCGACACCCATGGAAAAGTGATAGGTCAGGTGCTGCGCGCCGCAGAGCCCGTCGGGACGCGGCGCAACCGGGCAAAGCCCCCAGACATCGAGCGGTTCGGTGTAGGCGACGCCGGCGGCGCCTTGATTCTTCGCGCGGTCCGCGGCGATTTTCGCGCGATCCCGATAGAAACGGGTGGTCGGGGAAAGCAGGTCCGCGTCGCCATTGGCGAGCGTCGGCCAGCCGAGCCAGCGCTGGTTTTGCGACATGAAATAACAGCCCATCCAGCGGCGGAAGTCCGGGGTGACCGGTTCGCCTTCGAAGGTGGGCAACTCGTCATTATTGTTGCCCTTGATGCGGCCGTTATTGTCGGTGGTGAAAATGCCGCCGTTGAAAAGCAAAGGCAGCTCGCCATCGCGGTTGCAGGCGAGCATGTACCGGAAGAGTTGATAGTTCCGACCGATCAGGAAACCGGGATCTTTCTCACCGGATTCCGGATTGATGACGACATGACTGCGCGACCAGAACTCGTCCCAGCGCTTGAGTTCATCGGCCTTGGCCGCTTCTCGGGCCCTGGCCTCTAACAACGTTTTCGCCTCGGCGGACCACTTCTGCGGGTCCGCATCCACCGCACCTTCGAGGCGCATGGTGATGAGTTGTTTCGTGCAGGCCGGGGTGGTTCCGGTCCACGCCTTGCCATTCCAGAACTGCCAGCGCACCTCGGATTCCGCAGGCTGCGACATGCCTCCCTCCACGCACACCGCCGCTCCGGAAACCCGGCGTGCCGTGACATCCGGCATCGACTCCAGCGAGGTTCCCTGGCTCTTCGCCAAGCCGGTTAGATCAATCGGATAGTCCGCATTGCGGTGAAACCAAAGGAAGCCACTGACCGATGGCGTGATCTGGTCACCCGTAAACGTGGTTTTCCCGCCCATCATGTCGTTGCGGATGCCATCCTTGGTTTCCTCGCGCCAGGTACCGAAGGCAACTTCGAGAGCGGCGGCGGTGCTGGTTTCGGATTCGTAAACGAGCGTCTCGCCTGCAAACCAGAGTCCCGCCTTGAACTCTACCTGGCGGATCGTGATCGTGCCGGTCGCGGGATCGAGTTCCTAGGTGAATCCCGCGTCGCCGAGTTTCAAACCCTTGGGTGTTAGGCGCACGCAGCCGAGCTTGAGCAGGCGGCCCTTTTCGTCATACGCACCGTTGTGCGCCAGATAGAGCCAGATCGAGCCGTCCTGCACCCAGACATTCGCACCCGCCCCGAGGCGACCTGATAGAGGCATCGAGTCGAGCGAATCTTGCGACGGCGTGGTCCAGGTGATTTTGCAGGCGTCAAGCGGACCGGCGGCGTAAAGCGCACCGGAAGCGATGATGTATAGTGGGATGATGAATTTCATGAGAGTGATTTTATGCGCCGTATGGAGGGCTTCGATTACCTATAATTGCCCTGGGCTCTTGCGTGGATTCATGTGGTTTTCCGGGGCGGCTGGTGGCGCGTCCGCACGCCGGAGTTTTCTTGCAGGGTCCGGCGGAGGTGCCGTAGATCGCCGCGCCATTCACCTTGAGCCAGGCAATCCTGTTTGATTAAAAATGAAATGGTGCATGGCTTTCATCGGGGCCAGCTCCCTCGGAGAATCCACACAAGCCCGCTGCTGGCAAAAGGTCATCAAAATCGGTCGCGGCACATTCTCCATTACCAGGTTCGAAAAGACCATGTTTTTCATCTCTCCGCCTTCGTTCATCTGGATTTTCAGGCCGGAATCCTTGATGTTGTCAATATGAAGCGTGACGTTGTCTTTCAAATAGATGGTACCTGTCATGAATTTTCCGCCACCCGAAAGCAGAACAGTGCCTCCACCATCCTTGGTACACTGGTCAATGGCTTTTTGAATGGATGCGGTGTTCATTGTTTTACCGTCGTTAACCGCTCCAAAATCAGTGACATCATATACTTTGGCTAACAGGGTTTGTGCCAGAAATAAGAAAATTCCCATAGTAACATATTTTATAATTCTCATTGCGTTCAGTGTTTTGTTTCTCATATATGCGTGTTTCATTTGACGGCATCCGCAAGGATGGATTGGAATTGATAGGATCCAGAGCCCACGGTATAGACGGCGGCGTTGTTTTCCATGCGCAGGAATTTCACGCCTCCAGCTTGATCGGCTGGCTTGCCGGATTCGGTCACTGCGGCGGCCACCTTGGCCGGCACATACACGGTCGCCGTGGTGTTGGGCGGGATGGTGACTTCCAGTGTCAGTTTCTGCCCCTCACGTTTCCAGTTGCTGACGATCCGGCCATAGGGCGAGTCGTGATGACATTTCACCCAGGTCACGGAATCCACGATGCCGGGTCGGATATTGAAGTGCTTGAAGCCAGGCGCGTCTAGATCGGGGCGGATGCCAGCCAAGCCTTCGTAAAACCACGAGCCCGGCGTTGCCGTAACAAGAATCACATGACTGCCCCAGCCACTCCAGGTTTCAGGCCAGGTCTTAAGGTCCAATTCCTTGACCAGATATCCCCACCCGGGATAAGTCGTCTGTCCCACGATCAGATCAACAAGATCATTCCGGTTCTCCTGGATCAGCAGGTCGAGCAGGATAAAAGTTCCCAGCAGGCCGGTGTCGAGATGGCCTTGCTTCTCGACCACAATCATGTTCTCCAATTGCGCCATGATTTTCGGACGCAACTCAGGTGGCGGGATGCGCGCATAAAGCGCCATGGCGAGACTGCTCTGGCTGCTGTAGAGGTAGGCGCCCTTGTCCTGCTGGTAGAATTCCTTGTGAATCAGCGGACGGATTATCGCCAACCGCTCCCCGCAGCGCCTGGCCTCATCGGTGCGGCCGATGCTCGCGGCTAAATTCTGCAGCTGCTGCCACAGCAACACGCGGTAGGAATTGTTGAAAAACTCGCGTTCGTCCTTTTTATCCATGTTGAACCCCTGGCCCGCGGTCGCTGCGGGACGCGCCCAGTCGCCGATGAACATCCAAGCCTCCTCACGCGTGGTCGGCGTATAGGACCGCAGGATATCATCGCGGGTTTTGCTTTCCACGAAATCGACATACTTTCTGAGTTTGTCAACCATCTGCTCGACAATGCCTTTGTCCCCATAATAGAGGAGCATCCGACGTGCCAGCTCGCTGGCCTGGCCACCCCACGCCGGACCGCCGCCGTGATCTTCAAACGATGGAGCCGTATGCGTGAACCAGCCGTCATCCCGCTGGGCATCACTATAGTCACGTATCCACTTATTTAAATTTGCGTCGCACTTGAAGTTATACAGATACCCGGAAAGATGGGCACCACCGTCGCCATAGGCGGATTTTTCACGAGCCTCGCCCGTTCCCAATGCCAGGCAAGGATTCTGGGTGCGCAGCGTGTAGCGCGTGATCTCATGAATCCGGTTGAACAGGTCGTTCGAACATTCGAATGAACCTGCGGATGCAAGGTCAGGCTCTATCATCATGGCTTCCGCATCGTTGACGGAAGGTTCACGATCCAGTCCGGCAATGACGGCATAACGGAAACTGTGGTAATTGAATCTGGAACAGAATGTTTCAGCGCCCTTCCCGGCGCTTATGAAAACATCCTTCTGATTGAAATCCTGGAATCCGTCGGCATTGGCCATGAAGGCCAGCTTCCGCGCGTTGCGGTTATCATCAATGTCGGCATAATAAATTTGCACTTCCTGTCCGGCCTTGAGGTCGTGCATTTTCAGCCGCATCCAGCCGGTCAGGGGCCGCCCGAAGTCAATCACCCATTTGCCGTTTTGCAGCCGCCGGATCTCATCCGGCTTCACCGGATCGCTCAGCCGTGCGCTTTCGCAGCCCTGCCATGAATGTGCGATTTCCGGCGCCGGTATTTCGCGCGCCTGCACCCACCGGGAATCGTCCAGGCCAACCTGATCCCAATCCCCGACAAACTCCCTGGCGTCAAAACGCTCGCCGCCGAAGTCATTCCAGCACCAGCCGCCTATCTGCGTAATACAGCTATCCTTTATCCGCCAGCTTGCGTCAGTCCCGATCACCAACCGACCGGATTGAGTCACGACACTCAACTGGGCGCGCAGAATCGGCGCGTTGTAGGTATTGCCATTACGCGGCTGATGCCATCCTGGACCCATCCAGAGGGCAATCGTGTTCGTGCCTTTCACCAGGCAGGAGGTTACATCATAGGCATTGACGATAAAACGCTTGTTGACCTGCGTGATGCCGGGTTCCAGGACGTACGGGCCAACCTTTTTACCGTTGATGTGCAGTTCATAATAGGAAGCGGTGTTGATATAGATCACCGCCCGTTCAACACCTTCCTTCACCTCAAAAGTCCGGCGCAGCCAAGGATGAGCAAGCCGCTTTGGGTCAGGAAGGGTAATCCACTTCGCCCGCCAATCTTCAGGCTTCAGCAGACCCATGGTCCACAACGCAGGTTTGCTCCAGTCTGAAGAGGTCGGAAGTCGGAGGTCAGCCTCCTTCGCCAAGGCTACGGAGCCCAGGGAGGTCAGCGACCATACACGAACCTTCCAATAACACGGTATCCCTGATTCAAGCGGCTTGCCGGCATATTCCACCTGGATGCTCTGGTCTCTTGCCACCTTGCCACTGTCCCACAGGTCACCCTGGTCTTTGGCTAACAGCCCAGGGGTCGAGGCCACCAGAATCTGATAGGCGGCTTGCCGCTGTCCCCTGTCTCCTGTCCCCTGAATTCTCTCTTCCAGCACCCATGACAAACGCGGCTTCGCCACGTCATTGCCGAGTGGATTTTTCAGGTATTCACAGCGAAGATTCGCCACATCGAGGGCGTGCAGGGATGCCAGCGGCATTAGCAGCAGGGCGGCGAGGGCAAGGAGTGGTGTTTTCATCCGTGTCGTTTTAATCATCTGTTTATTATCTGAACTGTGTTTATCTAATAGTTTCGGGGAGGATGGATTGGAATTGATAGAATCCGGAACCCACCGCATAGACGGCGGCACCATGCTCCATGCGCAGGAATTTCACGCCTTTGGCCTCGGCAGCAGGCTTGCCGGATTCGGTCACTGCGCCGTCCACCTTGGCCGGCACATGCACGGTCGCCGTGGTGTTGGGCGGGATGGTGACTTCCATGGTTAGTTGCTGCCCCTCACGCTTCCAGTTGCTGATGATCCGGCCATAGGGCGAGTCGTGATGACATTTCACCCAGGTCAGATCACCCACCACGGCGGGCTTGACGATGACATGCTTGAAGCCGGGTTTGGCAGTATCGGGCCTGATGCCAGCCAGTCCCTGATAGAACCAAGCGTCCAAGGAGGTGAAACACGAATGGATCTGCGACCAGTGACCGTTCCATTGTTCCCACCAGGTGGTGGCGCCCTTCTCGAGCATGTATCCCCAGCCCGGATAGTCCTTCTGGGTCACGATCAGCCAGAGCAGATCGTTGCGGCCGATTTCCATGAGGTAATTCATCAGGAAGTAGGTGCCCAGCATCCCGGTATCAAGGTGCCCCTTGCGCGTGACCCGGATACACTCCTCTAACTTTTTCATGATAGCCGGCCGCAATTCCTCTGGTACGACACCGGTCATCAGCGACATCAGATAGTAGGATTGTTCGTCAAGGACATAGAATTGCTTGTCCTTGTCGTAGAAGGCGGCGTGGACCAGGGGCTGCAGGCGCGCCAATTCGGTTCGCATGGCCTTTGCCTCGTCCTGCCGCCCGAGGACCTCGGCCATTTGAGCCCATTGCTCGCGCAGATACAGCCGGTAGCAGTTGTTGAAGAATTCGGCCGCAGGCTTGGGCGGCCAGTTGTTCGTATCCATCCCGCGTTCCGGCGGAACCCAGTCGCCGATGAAATCCCATTGCCCGCCAAAGGCGCGGACGACGCCGTCTTTCGCATGGGTTTCAATGGCCTCGATGTGACGGCGGCAGGCGTCGAGATTCCGCTCCACAATCCGCGTGTCCTGATAGTAGAGGTAGTTCCGCCAAGTCAGTGCCTGCCCCGCCCCGCCCCACGCCGGGCCGCCGCCGCCGGGGCCGTTGGGTGCGGTGTGAGGCATGTAGCCGGTATTGGGATCTGCCCCATCAACCCAGTCGGTGGACCATTTGCTGTAAAAAGGCTGCATCATGAAATTCATCATACAGCTTTCAATGGACACCTGCCCATCGCCATAACCCAGGCGTTCCCGATGCGGACAGTCCGACAGGAATCCGCTTTGGCTCAGACACTGGATGGTCCACAGGTTCACCTGGTGCATGCGGTTGAGTTGCTCGCTGGAACAGGTGAAACCGCCGCGCGTTTCAAAATCGGCGCCTATCAACTCCGCCTCGGCGTCCGCAAGCACCGGTGCCGTGGCAAGCCCCTTGATGATTGCCCAGCGGAAACCATGGTAATTGAACTTTGAGCAGAATTCCTCTGCCGGTTTGCCCGCGCAAATATAGCGGTCGAGCTGGCTGAATGTCTGCAGGGGTTCCAGTTTGTCGGCGTATTCGATGGTGATGGTGTTACCTGCCGCCTGCCCGCGAAGGCGCAGCTTGAGCCAACCGGTGAGCTGGGTGCCGAAATCCAGTTGATAGTTTCCATCAGCGCGTTTGGTGCAAGCAATCGCCGGAATGGTTTTGAGCACACGCATGGGCGGGCACTTCTGGGCCTCGGCCGGAATCGCAGGGGCGGCAATCTCAGAAACAGGAGACCAGTCGCTGTCCGAAGTTAACGGATCGGCCCAGCGGGGATCGTCCTGGCGCGCGTCCACCAGCTCGCCACCCATATTGTTCCATTGCCATGGGCCGAGAATAGTGCGGCCGCTTGATTTACAGCGCCATTCGCCATCCGTGGCAATACGCAGCGGGCGGCTGCCAACCATCATATCGAGCTGCATACGCGCGATCGGGCTGTCACGCCATCCACGGCTGAGCCACAGCCCGAAGCAGTTGCGGCCTTTCCGCAGATAGGGCACGAGGTCGTAGGTTTCGTAGAGCGAACGTTTGCCATAGTTCGTAAGAGCGGGCCCCAGAATGTTAGGACCCACCTTTTTCCCATTCACATAGAGCTCGTAGAATCCCATGACATTGACCGTGGCCAGGGCGGATGTGGGGATGGCGGTGAGATCGAAGGTCTTCCTAACATACGGCGCGTCAGTACCAGAAAGAAGAGACTTGGGAATGGCCAGCCGCTCGAAATCCCCCGCGCTGGTGCTGCCGCGCGCGCCATTGAGTTCATACTCGACCGCAAGGTCCTTCACATGATTGAGCGCCGGATCCCCGCCGAGTATCCCGGAGCCAACCTCGATATCCAAAACACCGTTCTTCACCAGCAGAGAGACCTTCGCGGTGACATCGGCCGTAGCCGCCCCATCACGGGCCTTGTAGACCGCCTTGAGGATTGTCAATTTTCCGCCGGTTTTCGCCGCGCCAGCCTGCGTGCTGATCCAGCGGGCCGTCCAGTCTTCCGGCTTGAGCATGCCCATCGTCCATGTCGCCGGCTTGCTCCACTCTGAAACGTTGCCCGAATTGTCCCACACGCGCACCTTCCAGTCATAACGCTGGCCGGAAACGAGCGGCTTGCCGCCATACCCGACGTTCTGCGATTGATCGGACGCGACCTTCCCGGAATCCCAGACTCCTGCAACAAGGATCTGATAGGCCGTTTGTTTGACCCCGCGTGGTGACGGATTCGTGCCACTCGTTTCGATGAGCCAGCTGAGATTGGGGTGCTGCGCATCGATGCCCAGTGGATTTCCGGCCGACTCGCAGTGGAGCCCGACCGGAAGCACGCCGGCTACGGCAAAACAGGGGAAAACCAGGGCAAAGACGACAACGGAGGCAAAGCGGCGGGAGAAGTGTATCATGGGAAGGTGTGTGTGATACGGAGCGCGGGAAGGATTGTTCCAGACAACATGCGCTTCGGATGTCGCATATTGATGCGACACGCCGCGGTCATCGATCATCAGCGCACGCGGATTCGATGAAACTTGCGCAAATCGCTGGTGCTGGCGGTGAAACGAAAGGACTGACCTCGGAATCATCGCTCAGGGTGTTTTGGCGTTGCGGCGGGTTGGTGTGCTGGCTCACGGTTGTTCGGCTTTGACGCGCACAAACAGCTTGCTGGTGGGCGGGCCGGATTGGGGGATGCGCCAAGCCGACGGGTGTGAACAAGACCTGGAAAAACAATTTCCTAGCAATCGGATGGAATCGTTGTATGGGTATTCCAGACAATTCCAGCTTCGTCCGGTGTGTATTAGAGACGTTGTAAAACACTCCGTGAATATGAAATCCTCTGGCAGCCGCGCAGCGATATTGATTTTCGTCCTTCTGATTGCAACCGCTGTTTGGTGGTTTTGGCCGGATTCGACCGTCGTAAATCCCACCATGAAAAACGCCGTCACGAATCCGCATGGGACGCAGTCCTCGGTGTCTTCCTCCGAAGAGGAAAAGGAGCTCCCTCCGCATCGAAGCAAAAGGCCTGACAGGTCGAAAAATACGTCAGTCGCTGAACGTTTTGAAATCGAAGGGCAGGAGGTTGCAAGTTTAGCGGTTCACACTGTCATTCCGGCCGGACACTCCATGGTCACCGGCGGTTATGTCACAAAGGATGAGATAAATGCAAAGTTGATACGTCGTGCGGGCATGCAATCACGATGATCGCCATCTTACCTCTTGACAGAATCGGTAAGGTGAGCGACGGTTCCGCCGTGCATGCGACCATCACCAGCAAACGACAAGTGACCTTCCCGGCGGCAGTGCTGGAGGCGATCGGTGTGGGGCCGGGCGACCGGATTGAAATCGTCCCCTCGGCGGAGGGGTATCTATTGCGGCCAAAGCGGGTGGACCACGGCAAGCTCGCGCCACTGCGCAAGGCGCTCAAGCCGAATACACCGCCATTCGATCTCAGCGTCTTCCGCCACCACCCACATGAAAACGCGTTACGGGATTGACACCTCGATTTTCGTCCGCCTACTCACGGGAGATCCGGCCAAGGACTTCGATAAGACCGTGCGAGCCTTGGAGGTGCTGCTCAAACAGGAGCCAGCAGCGGCGTTTTACGCCTCCAACCAAGTCATCGGCGAGGCCTACATCGCGGTCCAGCACCACTATGGAGTGTCCAAAGCGGAGGCTCGCGCGGCCCTCTTGGCCGTGTTATCGAGCGGACTGGTGGCTCCGCTCGATGGCTTGCCCGTGTTGGATGCGATTCGCAGCACCGAGGGTTGCGGACTCATGGACCGACTGATCGCCGGCGATTATCAGACGCGTGGATTGACGACTCTCACTCACGACCGGAAAATGGGGTCGTTGACGGGAGTGATGCGGCTGTGAAACTTCGTTCCGGGGAACTGAAGCACGGCAATCGGAATTCCTGCCCGGTGGCCCGGTGTGGAAGGGGTGAGGGGGATTCCGAATCGTATGCAATCTGCTTGGCGGGCTATATGTTATCAGGTAGGGCGGCCCGGCCCCGGGCCGCCGACTTGTCCGCCGTGAGGCGGTGATGATGAGCTGAACTTGGGCCGTCAATGACACCGCACCCTCGGGGCAGTTAGGGAGCGGCGAGGCCGCCACGCCCTACCCTGGATGCCATTACGGCGGCGGTGCCGCTTCCACGCGGACGAACAGCTTGCCATTGAGCGGGGCGGAGGAGGACAGCGTTACGGTCACTGTTTCAAGCCCGGCAACCGCAGCGGCGGGCGTCTGGGTGGCGGAGGCATCCAAGGTCCAAGCCGATAGATTCGTGCTGTAATAGACCTTGTAGATGAGCCCGGAATCTTTGGTCCGGGCGTATTTGAAGACCCCGGTGGTCTTGTCGAGTTGCCGGGTGATCGGATTGACCGAGGAACCGGTCGTCGGATCCAGGCCGAAGGCGAATTCCTGGAGGTTGGTCTGGCCGTCGCCGTCGGGATCATGGGCGGGATCCTTGTCGGTGAAAGCTTTGGCGAAGGTGCCATTGCCCCAGATGACATAGGGGCTGCTGCTAACCACCTTGAGCAACAGCCTTTGAGGGCTGCTCGCTGTATCCACCGAAACGGTTCCACTGATGCCATTGTAATGGATGGTGGCGGGCATGCCGGTGATGGCGGTGGTGGCGGTGGCCAGCACATACACGCCTGCTGCGGGAGTGGCTGCGGCGGTGAGGTCGAGGATGCTATCTTTTTTGGCCAGATAGTTCCAGTTGTTCCAACCGGCCAGCGCGCCCTTGCCGGTGCGCGCTCCGTGGGACCGCGCGACCGAAGCCGCCCAATGTTCGAGCGCGCTCCGGGGGGGTGCTCACGAGGGCGACCTCCTGACCCCAGCGTGTTTCGCCGGGATCGACACGCACGCCGTCCATCGGCGTGACCGCGTCCAGACCAAAGACGCCGGGTTCCGCACAGCTCCAGGAAAATTCCGCATAGTAAACCGGCTCACCCACCGGGCCGAACACCAAGCCGGTGCCGTCCGGCTGATAGAACGTGCCGTATTCGTGAATCCCTACCTGCCCGCCGGGGTCTGGCAGCGGGACAAGCACCGGCGTCCGCGAATGCAGGCCGGTGAGCAGCCAACCGTCCGGATTTTCTATCGGAACTTGGGCCTGCACCGGAGTGGTGTCGATAAGCATGAATGATTCACGGCCGGTATTGCGCACACCCGCGCGGGCGCACACGACGATTCCTCCTTCGAGCCGCACCTGGAATAACAATTCGGCGGCCGTTTCCGGCGACGCAATCACCACGGTGATGCCGTCGACGATCCTGCCATGGACCGCAGGCTGCAGGCCCTGCCCGGACGCGCCGGAATCCAAACACGTGAGACGGTTCCCGCCTTTTTGATGGTGGCCGCCCAGCGGCATGGGATCGTCCCCAGTCCGGCAACGGAAACATCCATCGACCGCCCGTTTGCGGCGATGCGCGGGGCGGCAACCGTTTCATTTGCGACGTGAAGCGGACACCACAAAATGGCAAGCCATGCCGCCGGCCAAAGCAATGTTAGAGGAATGCGGACCATGGAATCATGTGGACCTTGGAATAAACGGCCCGCTTGGTCGAGTAAAGTCAGCGATTCCGGTTCACCTGTTATAGTGAAGGTCACAGGGTTGGTCTGGAACAGTTCATGATTGCCTGAATGCAATGATCATTGGAAGTCAGCCTCCGAAAGGGTTGCAATCCTCCGGTGCGATCGTCACCGGCTTGACCACCACGGGAGTTGGCTGCCCGCCGGTGAGCAGCAATGCCTCGTCGCCCTTGACCAGCGGCAGCTCGTAAACACCGTTGACGGCCGCCGGCTTGAGCGGGACAAACTTCCCGTTGACCTGCAGCTTGGGCTCGGACGCAAAGGCCGCCTGCACACGGCAGGGTTCGCCTGCCAGGCTCTTGATGCGAACCCATTCGATTGTGCCATCCTTGCGGTTAGCGCTGACGAGGAAGGCCCCCTCGGCGCGGAGGTCGTGAAAAACAACATCCTTCCAGGCTGCGGGGATGGCGGGGAACACATGGATTTTGTCGCCCCAGCTCTGCAGGAGCATGTCCTGTAGCGAACGATTGAGCACGATCGAACACTCGATCACCGGATCACCTTCAATGTACATGGTGTTGGATCGCACGAATCTCTTGTCTGCCATGTGCCCGTGTATTTGTTTGATGGCATTCTCACCATCACCAAGGGTTGCATAGAGCGATGCTGCTGCGGCGCGGGACCAGCCGAAAATGCCATCACCGGTGGTCACATCGCCCGTCTTCAACCAGTGAAGAACAGACTTGTTGAGCAACTCGCGGTCAGATGGATTATCCGCGGTCATGATGTGCAGCGGATGCACCATGAGGATATGCGACCAGTGCCGATGTGGATTTTTGAAAGGCATTCCGGCGCCGACACTCAGGCCATTTTCATCCACCGGATAAGGAACCAGGTCTTTCAGGGTTTGTTCCCAGGTTGGAGCCATG
>Ga0268284_1000372_pt1 | contig 32513 bp, 17 predicted proteins | sample saktaG_14_FD_190137 | JGI IMG/M metagenome (GOLD analysis project Ga0268284, IMG submission 190137) | Saline water microbial communities from Sakinaw Lake, British Columbia, Canada - sak_2013_06_06_40m | ecosystem: Environmental > Aquatic > Non-marine Saline and Alkaline > Saline ...
GCCCAACGTGTGATCAGCATCGGCATGCGTTACCCGCTGGCCATGTATGAAAATGCAGGCCGCACCCCGGCGGAATCGTTCATGGCCATGGATTCGTTCGATACCAACGTCATGCCGGCCACCTTGATGGCCGCCGCGCTCGAACTCACGCGCGTGCTCGAGGATGGCGGGCATGCCGCCGTGCCGATCGCGGTCAACATGTATCGCGTGCATCCCTACAAAGATATTGAGGAGTGCTGGTCGCCGGATTTTCGCAATGATGTCGCCGCGGTCGCGGCCGGCCACGGCGAGATCGGTTTGCACGGCGTTGTCATCACGCCGCACTTTGGCACGCGCCAGATGTTCACGTCGGTCGTCACCGATGCCGTGCTCGAACCCGATCCGATGTATAGCGGCCCGCCTCTGTGCGACAACTGCCGCAAATGCCTGGCCGTCTGCCGCATGCACGCGCTGGACGACACCGCGACCGACATCGTCGTCGTCGGCCCGCGCACCTTCACCATTGCGCGCAAAGACCGCTGGCGCTGCATGTGGTCGCGCAAATTCATGCTGAATGCCGAGATGGGGCCGAAGCTGCACGGCTTGGACGTGACCATTGCGCCGCCCGACGGCGCGATCACGGATACCGACGTGCAAAGCGCACTGGCTGAAAAAGGCACGCGTGGCGGGCTGCAAACATGGTACACCTATGCCATGCGCGAATGCGAGCGCGAATGCGTGCCGCCCCACTTGCGCGGCGTGGACTTGCTTGCCGCGCACGCCCGCGCGGTTGCGCACACTGGCGCTGCCAAGTGAACACGCTGACCGCAGCAGTCAAAGCGACGGCACGGACCGCGCGCATGGACTTGGTCGGCATCGCGCCGGTCGCGCGTTTTCAGCACGCGCCGTCCCGCGTGCATCCGTGCGCGCATTTGCCCGGCGCACGCAATGTCATTTCACTCGCCATTCGTTACCCGGATGCCTTGTTCGTCCACGCCGGCGGCGGCATGGCGGAGAGCATCTTCGGCATCGAGCGTTATCAAAATCTGGTGATTGGCCGGCGCTTGCAAGCCGCCACGTTGCGCCTCACGCGCCTGCTCGAAGATCACGGTTATGCCACCATTCCCATGCCCGTCTCCGGCAAATGGCGGGTGCATGCCTACAAGGATATTCCCACGGATTGGTGCGCCGACTTCTCGCACCGCCACGCCGCCGTCGCCGCCGGCCTTGGTGAGTTTGGCCTGCACGCGTTGGTCATCACGCCCCAGTTCGGCATGCGTCAACGCTTTGTTTCGATTATCACCGCCGCGCCGCTCGATCCCGATCCGCTGTACGCCGGCCCGCCGCTCTGCGACCACTGCATGCGCTGCGTCAAAGACTGCCCGGTGCAGGCCTTCGATGCGCGCCGCAGCGCCTGTGAATCTGTCACGATCGGCGACCGCACGTTTCAGTATGCCAAGGTTGATCATTGGCGCTGTGCCTGGTCGGAACAACTCAACATGATACCCGAAGAAGGTCCGGCCTGCGCGGGCCAGTCGTTGGGTGTGATGCCGCCTGCTACCGGCCCCGTTGATGAAATGGTCATGCTCAACACGTTTTATGCGAAATGCCACACGGCCGGCTTGCAGGCGGCCATGACGCATGCCATGGGCAATTGCATGCGCGTCTGCATCCCGCCCCACCTGCGCGGCACGCAGCAAGCTTTGGCGCCCCTTAGTCCCAAGACCAGGCCACGCTACATCGAGCCAATCCCGGCAACGCCCGCCCCGCGCCGCTATCATCTGGTCGCCTCATGACGTCGCTGTTTGACGTTGATTTGCACGTCCACACCCAGCTGTCCGGTTGCTGTTCTGACCCGCGTCAAACAGTGGCGGAAATTGCCCGGCGCGCCGCCCAGCTCGGTTTGCGCACCATCGGCCTCGCCGACCACGTCTGGGACAATCCCGCCTGGGAAACGACCGACTGGTACCGGCCGCAAAATGTGGCGCGGCTCCTGCCTGTGCGTGCCCAGATTGCGGCACTGGCGCCGGACGTGCGTTTCTTGCTGGGTTGTGAAGCGGAATACGCCGGTGACGGCCGCCTTGGCATCACGGCCGAACGCGCCGCCGAACTTGATTTCGTGCTGCTCGCCTGTTCGCACTTGCACATGGATGGCCTCGTGCGCCAACCAGCCGATCCCTCGCCGCGCGCACTGGCCGACCTGTTGCTACAACTGTTCCGTGAAGGTGTGCAGAGCGGCTTGGCGCACGCCATTGCCCATCCCTTCAGCCCGCATGGCCGCCCGGAGCAGGCGTGTGCGGCGCTGGCCGCCATCCGTGACACGGAATTCCGCGACGCGTTCGCGCTGGCCGCCCAGTATGGCGTGGCCGTCGAACTGCATCCCGCGCATTTCTCCGTGTGCTGTGCACCACCCGGCGATCCCGTGCGCGATGCGGCCTATGCCCGCATGCTCATCCTGGCGCGCGATGCCGGCGTGGCCTTCACGATGGGCAGTGATGCGCACACGCTCGCGGACGTCGGCACCACCCTGCGCATGCGCGCCGCCATCATGCAGCTCGGTATTCACGGCAACCAGCTCGCCAGTTGGGCGTGTCGTTAAGCGAAGATTTGAGATTGGTAATTTGAACCCTGCACCCTGATGAATAGCGAACAAGGCATATGGAAGGATGCAGGAAAAGCCACAGAAAAGAATGAGGAACCGCGCATGAATGCGGCGCAGGCACTCAGCATTCAGCATTCAGCATTCATCATTTTCTCTGGCCAGGCACACGTTGTTGACAGCCGTGCGGCAACTCGTTATACTGATGCGTACCATGCGTCACCTGCACGCCCTGCCGTCCTGCCCTCAGGCCGTCCGGGGTTTGCATTACCATAGGCACCCATGCCTGCGACGATTCGCGATGTTGCCTTGTTAGCCGGCGTCTCCAGCTCGGCCGTCTCGAAGGTGTTGAACAACACCGACAATACCATTCGTGTGTCGGAACCGACACGCAAGCGCATTGTCAGCGCGATCAAGAAACTTTGCTACCGGCCCAATATCTGCGCACGCTACCTGTTCCGCGGCAGCACCCAAACGGTGGCGTTCATTACCGACCGCGACACGCTCGCCGTGCCGTATGCCCACATCATCCTCGAGCAATGCGTCGAGTGCCTGCTGCGCCGCGCGTACACAACCACGGCGTTGTTCTACCACACCGGCGACGAAGACGCGCTCGCGCGCATTGCGGCAATGATTGAAGAACGGCGCTTCGACGGCGTGCTGTTTGTCGCCAATGATGTGCCGCGGTTGGTGCGCGCGACAGAGTCCAGCGACGTGCCCGCCATCCATGTCAATCCTCCGCACGCACACGCGCACGACAGCGTCGTGTTTGATGAGTACGACAACGTGCGCCTGGCGTTCACGTGTCTGCGTGAGGCCGGCCACCAGCGCATCGGCTACATTGATTTCTCCAAAGGGGGCGCGATGCATGCAACCGTCAGCGCGCGCCGTGATGCCTATCTGCGCTTGTGCCACACGCACCGCCTCAGCCCGGTTTTCCTCTCCGAGACGTATGCGGAAATTGACGCCGCGCGCGCACCGCACGATCTGGCCGCATTGCCGCCCGGCGTGATTACCTACAGCGATGCCATCGCCCAGAAATTCGTCGCGCATCTGTATCGCAATCGCGCCATCAACCCGAAGTATTTCAGCATCATCTCGGCCGCCACGGACATGTTTCAGGATCGCGCGCCCCTGCGCATCAGCGGCGTGGCCCTGCCCATTGACGTCATGGCCGAAACGGCCACCGCGCACTTGCTGCACCGGATCGCCCACAAAGGGCAGCACGTCAAGACCAGCGCGCTCGCCGGCACGCTCCTGTTGCGCGAGAGTGTGCATCGCGCGCCCGCCCAGCCCAAAGCGTCCGCGCGCTAATCGATCCCGCCCGTGATTGAAACCCAACACAAGCAGGTGCCTTGGCGCTGGGTCGTGCTGATCACCTTACCGAGCTTTGCGACCACGCTGGCGGAAGGATTGAGCAGCAGTTTTCTGACGTTCACCCTCCGTAAGTTTTTCGACAGTCCCGCGACCATCGCCTTCATTTCCAGCTTGAACGTGTTCTTCAATGTGGCCGTCGGCGTGGTCGTGATGTATGTCAGCGACCACGTCTGGTTCCGCAGCGGCCGGCGCAAACCATTTGTGATCACGGCCTGGATTTTGATGATCGCCTGCAGCATCTTTGTGCCACTGGTGCGCAATGTGTATGTGCTGGTGCCGCTAGTCGTAGTCTGGCTGGCGTTGGCGGATATGAGCATGCCGTTTGCCATCTTGCAGCAGGAGGTCATTCCGCCGCAGCAGCGCGGCCGCGCCAGCGGCATGGCCCAGTTCATCGGCTACGCCTACCTGCTCTTCGTCTACACCATCATGCTGGGCCGCTTTGACGACCAGGAATTTCAGCCGTGGTTTGTGATCACCGGTGACCGGGCCGCCTTCTGGACCAGCGCGTTGATTCTGGCCATCACCACCGTCTTCGTGGCGTTTTACGTGCGCGAGCGCAAGCCAGTGCAGGCGCTAACCAGCCAGAAGATTTCTTTCGCCAATTTTTTCAAGAGCGTCTTTTCCGACAAGACCCTCTGGCCGATCTACCTGCTTTCCTTTTCGCGCACCTTCCTGGCCATCGGTCTGGGCACGATGGGCACGCTGCTGTTCACCGAGCAGTGGGGCTACACCAAGCAGGAAATGGGCACCAACATCGCCATCGGCGGCCTGATTAACATTCCGCTGACCTTGGTAGTCGGCTATTTCGCCGACAAGTTCGACCGCATCAAACTCTACACGTATTCGATTTGCGGCAACCTGCTGATGAACATTTTGTATTACTGCTTCGTTCAGTTTTTCCTGCCCGACCACCGCCCGCTGCTGTGGCAGATCATCCTGTTTGGTGAAATTGGCGCGCTGATCGGCCTGCTCTCGAGCACGGTCGCCGGCCCGATGGCGTATGATTACATTCCGCGCGACAAGATGGGCACGGTCGCCGCCGGCAGCGGCATCATCGGCAGTCTGACGCGCTTGCTGATGCTCAACGGCGTGAGCTTGTGGGTCACTTTTTACTCGAAGCGTTTCTGCCCGCCCGGGCAGATGGACTATTTCAGCGGCTATCTGATGATGATTGCCATGGGCATGGTCGGCGTCGGCATTTCCCTGCTGTTTGTCGTCATGGTGCGGCGTGGCGTGATCAAGCCCTACGGCCGGATGAACATCGGCACGACCGAACAAGCGCCGGCCACATGAAGCGTGTTGCCAAAGCCGCGTTCTTCCCGCTCGTCGCCGCGCTGCTGATCGCCGCGGGCTATGTCTGGGGCCGCCATTCTTTCCGCCTCTTCTTCGGCGGCGAACGGGCGTATGGCACGATTACGGCATTGCTGAAATATTATGATGCGCGGGCCGACCTGATCGTCGCGATCGATCAGGAGGTCGTCTGCACGCGCGCCAGCGGCGTGCGCGTCCACGGGCAGATGCACAATGGCCAACTCACCGCCGTGATGGTCATTAGTAATGGCCAGGCAACCGCCGTGCGGCTGGCGGACAAACCTGCGCCCGCGCTGCTGGCGGCGGTCAAGGAGTTGTGTGACACGGATGCCAGTGGCGTAAAGCGCTTCTTGATGCGCCAGAGTGTGCCGTCCTCCACCGACCGCATGCAGACGATCGTGCGCACGGAAACCGCATGGGTCATTCCCGGCGTGCACGGCAGGCTGCGCGCGATCAGCGCCTCGAACGACATGGTGCTCGCCGTTGCCACGGATGCCGGCACGTTCACGCGCGCAGCGGCCTATCCGATTGTGACGACCATGACGTTCATGATGCGGACCAATGATAACAGCTATGTGCGCAGCGTGAATGGTGCGGTGGTGCCGCCGCCCGCGTTCAAGGATTATTTTCTGTTTGAGCGCGATTACCGCTACAGTTTCCGGCCCATCTTTTCTTTTGCAGTGAGTGGCGCGTGGTACACCGTGTTGGCTGATATCGGCCGGCGCATGACGCCGCCGGTCGCGTATCCGCCCTTTGCCCCGGTGTGCCTGGCCTACGACCCGTGCAATCCGCAGGACGCCATGCTCACGCCGGATTTCGCGGCGTTCAAGAAAATGACTTTTCTGCAACGGTTCAACGCCACGGTCGAAGCGGTCTTCATCCGCTGGCTCTACCCCTTCTTGTTTTTCAGCATTGGCAGCGTGCTGGCGCTGGTGGCCGTCTTGATTGCGTCGCTGGTGCTCCTGCCCGGGCCACGGCACCCGCATCGTCCAGCTTAGGTCAGATAAAGCATGTGCTGCGTCACAGAAACAGCAAATGCAATAAGGGACCAGAGGATAACAGCACCCAGTTGCCAAATGGCAAGAACGCGCGGCATCTGGCGCACGCGCCTGCCACAGTAGACAGCGCCCAACTCCATCGCATTGGGCAAAAAGAGCAGCACAACAGCGAGGAATGCCATGTAGACAAACGGCTGGCCTGTTATCGCCAGAACGGTCTCGCAAACGGCAGGTAGCGAGGCGTTTGACCCCTCCATCCAACATTGGTACTGCTCTACCATCGTGAGCCCAAAGTATAAGAGCAGACAGACAAGCGCGGTCCTGCTCAATGCGCTTGCGGCACCAAACCAATCGCGCCGAAACAGCAGTGCCGAGGTCAGCACAAGATAAACGCCGATGATCGCGAAGAAGAGATATTCCCGCCATCTGGTTTGCGAGAGCCGCCACAGAACCTGCGCGTGCAAAAGTGCTTCAGCCCTGGCCGCGCTCTCATTTTCCAAGTGTTGGATGTAGTCTCTGAGTTGGGTTTCGTTCCACGTCAATCCCCCGTCATCGGATCGCCACAATACCTGCACGGTTGTTCGTTCTGTGCTGGGCGTCAGCACATAGCGCACACAACCCGTGAGCGCCAAGTCAACAAATGATGGTGGGATTATGTTGCGCTCAGCCAAGGAAAAAATGCTGCCACCGTCTTGCGATTCCGCGACCGGTCTGGCTGGAAGCTGCACATGAAAACGCGTGGGATTGCGCAGCTCCAGCACGGCAAACACATGCAGAGGATTGGCAGGATCCACGCGTATGCCAACAACTTGAGGTCTTTCAGGAGCCCGACGAAGAGCATATGCAGAATTGGCCAGGATCAAGGCTAACAGTAGAATCGCGAGTTTCATGATGTCAGCTTCCCTCTGGTTTCGCTCGACAATTAGGCTGCATCCAACAAGGCCCACGCCCAAGTCGCATTAAAAATGATACTACACGTCGGAAACTATTGTCAAGCAGCGTGAAAACATGAATGTTGCCAATGTGCTGACCGGTGTACGGCGGGGCTTGCGGTCATCATCTGTCCAGCGTCGCCGAATTCAGCCAGGTCCTGAGCGCCACCAGACAAGCGTCGTGTATCAACGGCGCTGGCGCAGCAGCAGCACAGCAAGCCCGCTCAGGCACAAGGTCGGCTCGGGAATTTCAACCACAAAAGTCGCGACGGCGCTGGTGGCGCAATTGCCGGCGTTGTCCCAGCCAATGACCTGCCACTGATGCTGCCCGGACGTAAGCGGCGGATACGGCTGAATGGGATTCTGGGTAGTGCGCACGGCGATCGGGTTGCCGTCCAGCAGGATGGTCGCATTGGATGCGCCGGAACTGATGTCCTCGACATGCCAGAACAGTTGCACCACTTCGTTGGTGGTGAAGCGCTGGTCGTCGCGCGGCTCCATGGCGACGGCAATCGGCGGCACGGGATCGGGGTTGACATCGTACACCGGCACGGTGCTGAAATCCGGCCAAGCCGGCTGCGTGCGCACCGGATCGCGCACGGGAATGTTGCGGTACTGTGGCTCGCATTGCGCGTCATAATAGAAGGTCTCGTAGAAGACCGCGTCGTCCGCGTCGGCGCAATGCGCGGCATTATTGGTCGGGCAAATGGTGAACGGCTGACCGTTCAACGTGAGCGCAACCGAGAGCGTGCGGTAATCGGCATACCGTTTCTCAAATTGCGACCAGTCACGGTTGAACACGCACAGGCCGATGCCGACGCCGCCCCATGAACCGGGAACGCCGTCCCACACCGTGTTGACTATCAACTGCCGTTTGGTGGGACCGACAGTGATGGTCATGTAAAATTGCTCATAATATGCGTAGCCGCCCACGGCTTGACGCACCTGGGCGCGCACCTCGATGCCGCCGTCCGAGTCGGTTCTGTTGCGCACCCAGGCCGGGATGGTGACAGAGCCTTTGCGCAGGTAGAACCCGCCGCCGAGCGATGTGTAGCCGCTTGTGCCGCTTTGGCCGCCAATAAACCGGAACGGATTGTAGTTGCTCGGGTAATCGGGATTATAGCCATAAAACTCAAGCGTGAGGCTCTCGACGGGCGCAACGCCTTGCGGCTGGCGGTAGATGCATGCGTAATTGATCGTGTCGCCCGCGCTCGCCTGTGTCTTGTCGAACATGACCATGACCACTTCGGTGCGTGTATTGCCCGGAAACGCCGGCGGCGCCGAGATAATCGAGAAATTGTCCATCACGCCGTCGGACGGGAGATTGGTCCGGATGTACGCGCCGGCGAGTTGCGAGCCCATCGCGAATTCCCAGCGCATTGTGCCAACCAGGTCCGTGAAGTCCTTGATTGACTGCGGCACATACGCATTACCCGTCGCGAGATTGGTGTCGCTGACATAGCTCATGAAACGATACGCGGGTTCGTATTGCATGATGTCTTGGGCGAATTCGCGCCCTTGGGCGTCGCGGGCGATCACGCTGGCGTCAATCGGCACGCGGGCCTGAAAGTATCCTTGCGCGTCGGTGGGGATGCGCCAGTATTCGCTGCCGTAGCGCGTGCACGCCACTGTGCCCGTCAGCGCCGCGCCGGTCACACCGTCGTAGAGACGCCCTTGCACGAGCGGATTGAACGTGCGGGGCCGCGGCGGCCGCGGCGCATTGTCAAAATAGATGGGGCTGGCGTAGCCGACCTGCCAGACCGTGTCGTTACCCAGCACGCGCACGAGATAATACGCGCCGGTCGCCGTCTCGCTGATGACGCGCGTGACCACTGCGCTGGGCGTGTTCGGCGTCCACGCCTGCAGTAATGAACCATTGCGATACAGCGCGATCTCGGTAACGCGGCACGATTGACTGCCGACGAAGTTGCTTGTAGCAAGCGTCCATGGGTTGAAGGCGTAACTTGCCTCGATGCGAACCGTGTGGTTCGAGCCGTCGGCGGGAAGCGTGTCGCCGGATATGGCGCCATCAATGCTGAAGAGGACGAGCGGGCCCGTGGTGGCCATGATGCGCCCTTTGCGCATGGCGTCGCAGAGCGAGGCGCGGCAGAGCGTGTTGCTCCCGAGGTAATAATACACGACCCACGTGCCCGGCGCGCGATTGCCGTTGTTGAGTTTGTCATAGCAGCAGTCCGAGTCGGTCATCAGTGGGATTCGGTACCCGTAGTTGAGCACCGAGCAGTATGCCGGCAGAACTGGCGCGCCGCTGGCCTCGTCGGAACACGCGCTGTAGCCGTCCATCATATGGCCGGTGAGCACATCGAGGGCGAATTCCTTCAAATGGTTGTTGTTCGGGTAGAAGAACCAGTTGGTGTAGCCGCTTGACACCCAGATGCGGCCTGGATAGAAGCGCAACGGATGGACGGGATAGGCGATGCCGCCCTGCTTGTGGATTTCGTGGACGCCGAGGAAATACGGCGGCGGGCTGCGCACGGCCCATGGGTCGTACAGGATCGTGGCATAATGTCCGAGAGAGTTCTTTGGCTCCTCGTTGCCATTCCACATCATGCATTCGGAACGGTCGAATGGCGTCCATGCATCGGACATCTGCTGGCGCGTGAGCGCGCTGGCACCGTAGGCATCCTCGCCCATGGACAGAAAATCGAATCCGCCCGCCGAGGCGAACTTCCAGACTTGCGTCGGCGTGCGCATGATTTCGCCTTCGCCGTGAAAATAATGGTCGTGTGAATCGCCGCCGCGCCAGCCGCGCTGGTACAAGTCGAGCATAGGGCGCAGGTTGACATCCACCGTGTAGAGCGCATCAGGCACGGCTGCGTTCATGACCACCGTGGTCGGACAGTAGTCCTGCCCTTTGCCAATCGTGATCTCGGTGCGGCCAACCGGTATGGTGATGACCGAGTCGGGCGCGAAGGCAATGCCGCGCATGGTGATGGCCGGCCAGCCTGAGTTGCCCCATTCGTTGCCGGTCACGTACGAGCCGTCGGCTTTCTTCACAATGCCGCGCACACAGGTCAAGCCGGGTACGCCCGAACGCGTGGCGTGAATTTGCAGGCGCGCGTTGCCGGTGGTCGGATACGTCGAAACGATGGCGGTCACCACCTGGGTCGCGCCATACGAAGGAATAAAGGTGACCATGCCGGTGTACATGGTGTACGTCGAAAGCAGCGCGCGATTGACGGTGATGATCACATTCGTGTGGCTCATGCCCACGACGCCGGCCGCGGGTGCCGCACCGAGCCATGCCGCGCCCGGATCTGCGTTCCACGCGACCGTGCCCACGCCGGCGTTCCATATTTCCACGGGCATTGACGTGCTCGTGCCACCAAAATCAAGCGTCAAGGGTGTGACGGCCAGCTGCGGCGGCGACTGTTGCACATACACGGTGACGGAATCCTGCGGGATTTCGCCATTGGCGGTAACCGCAACGGCGCCGGTATGCGAGCCGTAGGCAAGGGCGGTTCGATCAACGTTGACCGTCACCGGTTGTCCCTGTGCGCCCGTGAGGGGGGTGACAGACAGCCAGGAAGCGCCGGCGGTGATGGTGTTTGTCCAGTACAGCGTGCCGACGCCCGCATTTGAGATTTGATAAACCTTTTGCGTTTCCTCGCCGGCAAACGTCAGGGCATTGGGTGAGAGCGCGAGGACTGGATTCGTCGGGCCCGAGCCGTAGCCGTCGGAGAAATTGGCAATGACGCTGTTCTGAATGAGCAGCTCGTCAATATCGCCGGCGAAATAACTCGCGGCGTTGCCAACCGCCGCGGCTACCGCGATTTTGCAGGGCATCGTCAGTCCGTCGCCGCCGGACGCAGGCCAGTTGGTGATCAAGGCATTGTCAATATAGAACCGCGCGGTCGTGTCAGCCGGATCCCACGTCATGGCGATGTTATGCCATGCGCCGTCAAGGATCTTGGTGTTGAGTCCGGGCGTGGTGTCGAAGAGGGTACTGATATCGTGAATGCTTGGCGTAATGGGATTGCTCCAACCCGTGCGCCATGCCACCATATTCATGTTCCGCCAGCCATCGCCGAGGCTCATGTCAACGGCCGTGACGGCCCGGCCCTCTTGGTCGGATGTCCGCATCCAGAAACTGATCGTCAGCCCCTTGGTCCAATTGATGACGACATCAAACGTGTTATACAACGCGGAGGCACCGCTGCCACACACGATGTACCGGCCGGATGGCGTGGCCAGCCATGACGGCGCAGAGGCCGAGGGCATGTTGGTGGATTGATGCGCGAGATTGCGCGTGCCCGCGGCATCGTAGGACACCGTCCCGCTGGTTTCGTTGAAATGGTACAGCGCGATGGTGTTGGCATCGGCGGCATTCGCGTGCTGCCACGTGAGCGCCCACGCAGGTGAAAGCGCCAGGCTGGCTGCAACAAACAGGACGGCGGGACAGAGCTGACACAGGTTATGCAGGTGGCGCATGGCGGGTTCCATAAAAGTGAATTGCTTGACATTGTGGCGGCGGGATGCCATACTATACCACGAACCAGACAAACACTGAAGTAACCATCATCATATACCCATGTTACCACATACCCGCGCGAAAGTCAAGCCTGCTGCCGGTGATAAACCGGTTAATTTAGTGCGTCGCCCGCCACGCCGCGCGACGGCGCCGCCCGACCTTACCACCATTGCGCGCGCCAAGGCCGAGGAAATCCTGCGCGCCAATCTGACGCCGCGCGGCCTGCTGGCCTCGCGCGATTGGTACCGCGAAGTGTTTGCGCGCGATTCGGCGATCACGTTCATCGGCGCGTGTCTGCTCAAGGACACACTCTTGTACAAGGCGCTCAAAACGACGCTCACCACCCTGACCACGCACCAGGATGTGGCGGGTATGATCCCCACCTGCGTGCATGCGGACACCGGCAAGGCCGACTTCGGCACGCTCGACTCAACCGCGTGGGTGATCATCCTGCACTATCTGTATTACTATTACACGGAAGACCGGGCCTTCATCGCGCGCCAGTATCCCGCGCTGGTGCGGGCCGTGCGCTGTCTGCAGGCCAATGGCCGCATGCCCGACGATTGCGTCTGGTCGCAGGAGTCGGATGACTGGAACGATTTGTGGTCAAACCACGGCCAGACCCTGTTTGTCAATGTGGTCTATCAGGCCGCCCTGAAACATCTGGCGCGGCTGGCCGATGTGCTGAACAAACGCGCCGATGCCGCCGCGTTTCGCGCGCACCATGCCAAGGTCACGAGCCGGATCGACCAAGTGCTGTGGGTGCCCGAAACGCTCGAACAAATTCCGACCCGCATGCCCCAAAAGCATCAGCCGGCCCTCGAACCATTGCGCCTGTTTGCCAAGTCACGCGGGCCGATGCGCCACTATCTTGCGTTCGTCTCGCGCGGCTTCATCGGCAGTTTCTGCGATGTCATCGCGAATGCGCTGGCCATCGTGCTGGGCCAGAGCGATGCCTACCGTACCGGGCGCATCCTCGACTATTTCCGTGACGCGGGCGTGGACGAGCCCTATCCGGCCCGCGTGATCTACCCGCCCGTGCAGGAGGGCTCGGAACATTGGCGCGACTACTACTATAGTTACAATTTGAATCTGCCGCACCACTACCACAACGGCGGCTGCTGGCCGCATTGCGGCGGCTTCTTCGTGGCGGCCCATGTCAAGGCCGGGCGCATGGCTGAGGCCGAGCAGCATCTAACCGGTCTGGCGGCGTTTAACCGGCTCGGTACAACCGGGGAATGGCAGTTCATGGAGTGGGCCCACGGTGAGAACGGGCGCCCGTGGGGCTCGCGCTTCATGTCCTGGTCGGCCGGCATGTACATCTATGCCTACGAAGTGCTGCGCGATCCGGCGCTGCTGGCAGTGCTCGATCCCCCGCTTTCAGAAAACAGTGGTGCGCAACCCGCGGTGTAACCTGCCGCGGCGGCGCGTGCCAAACCCGCGGGATATCGCAACGGCGATGGCGGCCAGCAGCGCAATCCCCGGCTCGGGCAGCGGCACAGGCTGTTCTATGCCATTCAGAAACGCAAACAGGCAGTAACTCGGCACCATGGTCTCTTGCACGGTGAATTCGTTCATGCCGGGCATCCACTCCGAGGCGACATAAGCGCGATGCTTCGGGTAGGCCACCGTGGCGGGATACAAGTTCGTCCAGAACGCTCCGTCATGCGTGCCGCCGGTGTTGGCGGCCGTGTCCTGCGCAAACGGGCCGTAGACGTGATAGCCGGGCGGCGGCACGCTGCCGCGGCCGGCCAGACGGTCGATGATGAACAGCCGGTGCAGAAAATTCTCCGGCGCCACGGATCCCACACCGGTGATCCACGACCGGTTGAGCGGATTGCAGCCCAGGATGAAATTCGCATTGTGCTGCGCCGCGATCAGATACAATGCGTTGCTTGACAGTGTGTATCCCTTGCACAGCGACCACATGTCGTGCCCGCCGCCGCTGCCGCCGCCGTATCTGATCGGTCGGAATGGGTTGCGCGCCAGCCGGTAACTGTTGTATGTTTCGGTGTAACTCTGCGCCGTGTCCGCCTGCGCGATCCAGTAGGCACGGCACGTGGCCTTGGCTGCCGCGTCAACATTCGCCAGCGCGCAAAGCGCCATGGAAAACGACGTGCGCGTGCTCGTCGCCAGAAACGCCTGCTGGTACTGCAGCTCGCCCGTCGTACAGAACAGTTCCGCCGCGGCATCGGCCTTGTCCGCATCGGTCATGCCATGGCCCACCGCATAGGTGTACGCCAGCCGCGCACGATCCAATGCCAGCTGCGCCCGCGCTGCATCAAACGGTTGCAGCAACCGCGCCATCTGTGCCGCCGCGGCGGCGAACCACGCGGCGTGATACACTGCCCCTGCGCTGTTCACCGCCGCCTTTGTGCGCACGTAATAGTCCAAGCGATAATCGTCGGCCGGCTCCCGCATGCCGCCTTCAGCCAAACGCTCGGTGCCGGCATAGACGCCGCCGTCATTGGTGTCCTGCAGATCAAACCAGACCTTCAAGCCCCACCACGCCTCGTCCAGCACGTCCGGCACCCCGTTGCCAGCATCGGGCAAGCGAAACTGCCCATCCGTGAAACTCGGCGGCAGCATCGCGTACAAATCCAGAATATCGCGCACAATTTGAATATGGTAAACTCGGCGATCATAGTCGCCCGCGTCGTGATACCCGCCCACGGCGCGCAGGTACTTTCCCGCCAAGCCGCTCCCCGGCGTGATAAAGTCGTCCACATTGCTGCTGCTAGTCATTTGCATTGCCTGCGTGTGGCAGATGCCGTGCATGCAGACGGATGAATACGGCGTTGTGACCACGATGCCGCAGCGCTGCAGATACATGGCGCTGACGATGTTCGTGAGCACGTTGTAGTAGACATTGCTGTCAATCGCGAACGTGAACGACCGACCCAGGCGCGGCACGCGCGCATAGTACTTGCCCGGCGTGGTCAGCGCCGAAAAATTAAACTGGGAGACGTTCTCGCCCGTCATCTGCAGTTCCGTTTCAGTGTGGCCCATGTAATAATAGCTCTTGCTTTGCGCGGCGCGCACGGTGATCGGCACGGCTAGGGCAACCGCATGCGTGGACGCGTTGCACACATACGCCGTGGCCACACCGGTGAGCGGCATGGCGCCAAGATCACCAAGGTACCCGCCGACGTAGCCGAACTTTGCGACCGAGCCGGGCGGGTACCCGACCTGGTTCAGCTTGATGTTGCGGTTGATGGTCGCGTCCTCGTCGTACGCCACAACGACATTCGTGGTTGCGCCGTTCACGTTGTCCACGCGCACAGTGTAGGCGTGGCCTGACTGGAGCGCAAAGGGCGCCTGCAGATACGCCCAGTGCCCGCAGGTGTTCGAGAGCGAGTAATTCGGATAGGGCGGGAACGACAGCAGTTGACTACGCCGGCCGGCTTTCAGCGGCGTGCGGGGAACCAGGTAGTTCGGGTCCGTCGGGCTGCTGATGCGGTAGTTGTTGGTCAGGCGCAACTGGGCCACGGGGATGGCGCCGGAAAATCCCACCGCCAAATACTCAACGCTCTCGACCGCCACGCCCATGGGCACCACCGCCAGCACGGCGTGGGACACCAGTACGGCGCACGCGCTTGCGATGCAGCGGGCGGGCCAGGTCATTGCGGAAAGGCCATGTTGCATCAGCACCTCCCTGTGCGGTGGCGGCCAAGCAGAAGGCCTGCCGCGAGCGCCCCCAGCAGCACGACTGGTTCGGGAATCTCCTGCATGAAACTGATCGCGTCAATATAGAACACTTTGTTGGACAGCGCCGGCCAGGCATCGCCCGCACCGAGCCAGGCATTCATGTTAAGCACCTGCAGCAGTTGCCCGTCGCTGCTCATGCCCGGCAGATCAATCGTGGCCTGATACCACGTGTCGCTGACCAGCGCGTTGTAGTTGAATTGCACGGCCGGGTTGGTGCCGTAGGTCGCGTTCCACAAAAACTGAAAGCCGGTGACATCCGTCGGGATGCGATACCACCACTTCATCTGCGACGCGACGCTCCAGTTGATATTGCTGACCGCCTGCACGAGCGTCTGGTTCATGAAATTGTACCACTGGCTGCCGCTGCCGCCGGAACAGCCCACCACCACGCATTCAGCGCAGCCGGCGCCCTGGGTCTGGATCGTCGTGTTGACGGACAGGCGCGCGTTGTTGCCGAACCAGTTCTGAATCTCATTGTCCAACGAGGAGGAATCCATGCTCCACGCCACCACATCCTCAAAATTGGAGCTGTTGGCAAAACGCATGTTGTCAATATCCAAACAGCCCGCTTCATTATTGTTCAGCAGCGTGAAACGCAGCTCCACCGCCGCGGTGATGGGGATCTCATTTGTCCAGGTGAACGATTGCTCGTGCCACCGGCCGTCGCGTTTGCCCGAGGTACTCACTTCGCCCAGCGTGCTTTCCACGCCGTCCACCGAGAGACGCACGCCGACAATGACCCAGCCGGTGTTCGTAGTGCGCCATGAAAAAATAATCGTGTTGTATTCGCCGACCGGGAAATCCGCCTCGAGATTATCCTTGCGGCAGATGGTGCTCCATTCGCCGGTGAACGAACAGCGCATGCAACTCACGCCTTCCTGCGGCGCGTCGAAATTCTGCGCGATCGTGGAACCACTACCGGCGTCCGGCGCCCAGAAGCCGTCAAGGGTGGCGGTGTCGAAGCCATAGACCAAGTCCGTCCCATAGGATACGGCACAGGCGCAGCAGAGCGCCAGCAGTACAGCAAAATGCTTCATCACATGCTTCCCATGTCGCTCAGCTGCGCAATGGGCAAGCCGTGTCGTTTGCCATCGACAGACCATGTCGTCATTTCGTTCATTCATACGTTACTGTATCATTTCTGTTGTCAAGCGTCAAGTGTTAACCGGTTTATCATATCCGCCATTGACACCATCCGGCAATAGTGCTATAGTTGACAGGGAGCCCGTGTCTTGCCGGGCTTGTTTGCCTGGTTCTTGCCATGTGACAGGTAGGCCACGGCATAGTATAATAAACTGGTTGATCAATAGAAGAGCAAGTCTATGCGTTTCGTTCAACTACCTGGGACATGGGTGCTGCTGGCCGGCCTTGCCCTCTGTGCGCGTGCGCACGGCCTTGCCGGCAGCGCGTTTACTGAAACGTTTGACCAACAGGTGGCGGGCACCCGGCTGTTGGCGTTGCACACCGGCGGCATCTGGTCGGCCGAACCGAAGTATTCGCAGGCGACGAATGCCCTGGGCAGCTATGGGCTCGACACCAACGTGTACCTGAACAGCTACAATCCCGCGCTGTGGACCACGAACGGGGCGGTCATCGCGGCCTACCGCCGCTGCCACATTCCGTGCGCCAATCCGGGTTCGCTCGAGAGCAGCAACGTCTATGGCACGGGCCAGTGGGAATTTGTGGTGAACTGGACCGATCTGGGCACGAACGATGCCGGCGGCATCTTCCTGCAATCGCCCGACGGCGCGGAGGGTATGGGCTGGTCAGTGTCGGGCGCTTGGGCGCGGGCGCTGTGCTACGCCGGCGCAGTGAGCAATGTGACAGCCTGGGTGGACGCGACGCAAATGACGCGCATCAACGTCTGCATCGGGTTTGACTGGCGGGCGAACCGCCTGCGGATCTTCAACGGTGAGGGCGTCTTTGCGGAATTCACCAACGGCATTCCGCAGCAGAATTTGCGCGCGATCGTGCGCGGCAGCGCCGGGCCGGCCAGCGCGACGTGCATCGTCTACCGCGTGGCCTACGGCAGCAAGGTCCGGCCGTATGCGCTGGACGACCATATATATTTCAACGGGCGAACGGGCGGCGGCAACACCGAGAACATCAACCCGACCTTGTGGCAACTCGAAGCCGGCAGCGCGGCCTGCCCGATGCCGTGGAATTATAGCAACAACTCGCGCTACGAGACGTTCACCGGCAACCCGACGATCGCCCGCATTCCGCGCCACGGGCCGTACGGGCCAAACACGGAGTATGCCGTGATGTCGGCGCAGTACCAGTTCAACAACCTGGCAAACGGATTCATCGGGCTGGCCAAGGACGCGTTCACGGCATCGTTGAGCAACCGCGTCGGTTTTTTGAACGAGAGCGGCACGCTGTATGCCTACAGCAGCGGGCCGGCGGCTACCTTCGAGAAGACGCCGCTCGGCGCCGATTGGTCTGCGTATGCCATTGGCGTCTGGGCCGACTTCACCGTCGACTGGCAGACCAACGCGATCAACTATTACGTGGACGGCGCGTTGCTGGTGACGCACACGAATCGCACAACCTTTCCCGACCCGGCGGTGCTACGCCCGACCTTCGAGAGCCGCGTATGGCCTGCACCGGCGCTCGCGGGATTGCGCTTTTGCGCAACCCTGGCGGAGAGCCAGACCCTGTTTGCCGATTGTTTCGACCGCAGCTACAGCAAGTACTGGACGGTCGTGCAGGACGACTTCGAATCGAACGTGTACAACACGGCCGGCGATTGGACCAGTTATGTCTACCGCAAACCCGACGGCACTCCCGAGGTGTATCCGGAGATCGAGCCGGTCACGGACAGCATCCACAGCAACGCACTGATGTTCAAAACGCGCAGCGGCGGCGGGAGTTACGAGGATGGACACCGCGATCTGCTTGGCTTGACGCGGCGCGGCAACGTCACGCCCTTCGGCGCCAGCCCGTTGGCGTTTGTGCGCTTTTATTTCAAAGTTGACCAGCACTGGACCTTCCATTACACGGAATTAACCGACGACCCGTTGACGGTGTGGCAGGACGGCAATAAATACATGCGCAGCGGCGGCTATCTCGCACAGCAGGCCAACGTGCTGCAGGTGGCACTCGGCAATCCGCACACGCGGGAAATCATGTTTGGTATTGGCGATCCGCAATTCGGCTCGGTCGTGCGCGGCATGCGCGTGTACGGGCATACGCAAGCCATCGCCGCGGACGGCACGGGCTGCGCGCTGTATCCGGACACGGATCCGGTGCCGACCTGGATTCCGGGCGCGCTGGATCTGTTCCGCGCACATTATCCCAATCGCAAGCCGGTCGGCGCATCGCTGCAAAGCGGCAACTGGCAGGAAGGCCACGACGAGCACCGTGTCAACATGGCGGACTATAATCTGTTTTGGTACGGCACCTTCTACGGTACGAGCGACACTGCCGAGGTCATCCTGGGCGACGAAACCCAGATGAACGGCGGTCAAATGCATGGCGGCTATGCGCCGTTGACGCGCGATGTGTGGTATTACATGGAACTCGAGATTCGCTCGACCAAAGGCGCCAGTAACGGCATCGGCCTGTATCTTGGCCGCGCCGACGATCCGACGGCCGACAGCGCCTACTACGCACCAGACCTTTATTTTACAGCCAGCGAAAGCACGCGCGCCAGCGCCGCGCATTTTTACTTCGGCGAAAACCGCGTCAACGGTGGCCGCGACAAGTGGTCCGGCATCGAAGTCGGCCCGCTCTGGAACCAGTTTCAATGGATGCAAGGCGTGTACCTAAGCGATCTCATCATCAGCAAGACCAAAGTCGGCAACACTTGGGCCGCCGCCATCGCCAAACCCGTGTGGCACACGGCCGCGTCGGTCGCCATCAGCAACAATCCCGGCCGCCTCGATTACCGCAACCGCAGCATCACCCTGAATCTCAACTGCCCGGGCGCAGCGGCAATGATCATTCATCACACGCGCATGCCCGCCAGTTTCAGTCGCTGGACGAATTACGCGGCCAGCGTGGCCTGGACCCTCCCCTACGCCTGCGGCCCCGTGGCGGTCTATGCGACCTTCAAAAACGGCTCGGGTATTGAGACGACGGCCGTCAGCGCGCGGACATATCTTGACATCCCGCCGACGCTGTATTCGAACGTGCACACCAACCGCATGGCGCTCAACACCCCGGCCAGCCCGCTGCTTGCCGGCCCGTACACGGTGCGCTGGTTGACAGAGAACATCGTGGACGATGAGCCGGTGACGAATATTTCATTGCTCGCTTTTTACACCAATGCCTGGCAGCCGTTCGCCGCCGGACTGGCGAACAGTGGCGCGCAGTCATGGCAGGTGCCATCATTGCCGGTCGCAGAGTCGAACGCGCAGTTGCGCATCATCATTGGCGACGCGTTTGGCCATTCCGTGACCGGCACGACCGCCGCGTTCGTCATCCTGCCGGAGCCAACAGCACTCCTGCTGTGGACGTCCCTGTTGGCCGGTCTCAGGCAGAGTCTAAACAAAAGGAAAACACATGCGTAAAACCACACTTGCACTGCTGGGCGGCACACCAATTGCACAGCACGCCAAACGACAATTTCCGCTGTTTGACGCCGCCAGCATTCGCGCGGTGACGCGCCTGCTGGAACGCGGTGAGACGGTCGGCTTGGGCCGCACCAATGCCACCATTGCCAAGGCCGAGGACGTCATCAGTGCCTATCACGGCGGCCGGCATGCGCTGCTGTTGAATTCGGGTCATGCGGCGCTGATGTGCGCCTTGATGGGCCTGGAGATCGGCCCGGGCGATGAAGTCATCACCACGCCGTACTCGTGGGGCGCTTCGACCTCGTGCATTCTTGCCGTCGGCGCGATTCCGGTGTTTGCCGATATTGATCCGCTCAGCGGGCTGCTCGACCCGGCCAAGATTGCAGCGGCCATCACCAGGAAAACGAAAGCGATTCTGCTGGTCCACATCTTCGGCCAGCCGGCGGACATGCCGGCGATCAATCGCATCGCCAAGCGGCACAACCTGCGCGTGATCGAGGACGCGAGTCACGCGCATGGCGCGACGATCAACGGCACGGTGGTCGGCAACTTCTCGGATGCCGCGGGCTTCAGTTGCATGGGCGGCAAACTGCTCGCGACAGCCGAGGCGGGTTATCTGCTGACACCGCACAAGGATGTGTTTTGGAAAGCGGCGATGATGTGCCAGCACTACGGCCGCAGCGCCGAGCCGGGCTTCCCCGCGGCGTACAAGCAGTCGGTCGACAGCCTGGTGTACACATTCCGCTTGAGTCCGATCATCGCGGCGTTGTTTCCGGGCCAATTCCAGCGGCTGGATGAGCAGGTCAAAGCGCGGCAGGAGAACGTCGCGATTCTGCACGCGGCGCTTGAAGGCTGCGATTTGATTGACTTCCCGAAATGCAAGCCGGGATTCCTCTCGGCCTGTTATTACGCGACGATGAATTTCCGCCCGGAGGCTGCGGGCATCACGCGCGAGACATTCTGCAAGGCGCTGATCGCCGAGGGTGTCGGCGCATGGCCATATGTGCCGGATGCGATTCACCATTGGCGGCGGCTGCAATGGAAGGGCTACACCGGCCCCGTGCCGTTCTGGCTGCCCAGCTTGAAGGCGGCGAAGACGGACTATGCCGCGGCGAAACTGCCGGGCTGCGCACACAAGGTCAATCACTCGTTTGAAGTGTTCATGGTCAGTTATTACCGGCCCGCACCGGCGGCGATGAAGGCCATGAGCGCCGCATTTCGGAAAGTGCAGGACAATCTCGCCGCGCTCGCCGCGTATGAACAAGCGCAGAAACGCACGCGCGAGCAAGGTGAACTGCGCGCCGTCGTCGCGGCCAAACGCGCCGCGGCAACGTACCGGCGGAAGTAACCCGCGGCTACCGTTCTCACTTGTTCACATAAACATCGCCACGAGGAATGTGCTGGTCGCGTGCGCGCCATGAGCACCGTGCCGATGACGGTCTTCCCGAATCCGGAGCTGCTCGGCCGGGAACTGGCGGCGGGGTGACTCGGTCAGTTCGGTTCGTGCAGGCTGGCGGCCATGTCAGCGCCGGCGCGCAGCCACGCGCTGACGAGCTGGTCGTAAAAGCCATCCAGCGCACAATCTTCAATGCGGTCGTGTGCATCCAGCCAAGCGACTGTGCGGCGCACGCCTTCCACGAATGAAATGCGGGGCTTGAAGTTCAGCTCGGCGCGGGCCGCGCCGAGGTCGAAAATGTTGACGAACTGGAAATTGGTGGCGCAGACACTGGCGCGCTGCGGCGCGACGCGAACCAGCAGATCGGTGGGAATGTGCACCAGTTGCGGCAGGGCAACCCCCAAGGCTTCAGCCACGCGCTCGTGGTACGTGTTCCACGTCATCCAATCATCGCCGGTGACATTGTAGCAGCGGCCGTGCGTGCGCGGATTGCCCAGTGCGCCGATGAACGCCGCAGCGGCATCGTCAATGTGGCAGGCGACCCAGAGACTCTGACCGTCGCCGTGGACAATCAGCGGTTTGCCTTTGCGCATGCGGTCAATAAAGGACGTTGACCAGCCCAGCGAATGGATGATGACGCCGCCTTCACCATACGTTTGGGCGGGCCGCATGATCGTGACCGGCAGGTCGCCGCGCTGGTGCGCCTCGAGCAGCAGTGCTTCGCAGACCGATTTTTTCCGGCCGTAGTCGCTCACGCCGCCGGTCGCGGCATCTTCGCGAATGGGAAACTGCGTGATCGGCCGGGCGTAGACATCCACCGTGCTGCAGAAGATCAGTTGGTCGGTGCGACCGCGCAACGCGGCGATCAGACTGCGCGCATCTTCCGGCGTGAAGCAAATCATTTCGATCACCGCGTCAAAGCGCGGCAGACGGCGCAGCTGTTGGATGAAGGCGGGATAGTCACGCCGGTCGCCCTGCACGCACGTGGCGCCGGCGGGGAAGCGCGCGGGCGTTTTGCCGCGGTTGTAAAGCGTGACCGCATGGCCCTGGGCGAGCAGTTGGCGGGTAATGGCCGTGCTGATCAGGCCGGTGCCGCCGGTGATGAGAATGTTCATGGGAGACTTTGGTGGGAAGTTAGTCGCAGCCGTGCCAACGCGCCTGCCACCCGGCAAGAAATGGCACACGCCACCACAACGTCGGAGACATGCAGCATCCGGAACGGGCACGCTTATGATGCGGCAAAGTCATGTTTGTGTTCCGCAGTGCAGGCGGGATGCGCACGCTGGTCAGGCACGCACGCGGCGGCAACCTCGTTGGCACGCGGCGGCGGGATGGCTAGTGTGGGATAGCTGATGCCGCAGCGTTCGGTGAATTTCACCATCGCCACGCCGGTCAGCGCAAACTCGAATGTGGCGAGCGGGAACGGCGGCACACCCAGCAGAAAGCTGAGCAGCACGTTCAGCGTGCCGCCATGGGCGAATACGGCGATGGACAAGGCGCGTGCCCGCTCCTCAAGCACAAACCCGCCCAGGCGATGGTGGATGCCGAGCGCGGCGAGTTCTTGCAGAAACGGCGGGCAGATGCGCGCGTACAGGTCAAAGCAGCCTTCGCCCAACTCGGTTTTCCAGCATTCCCCGGGATGCCGTTGCGCGTCGCGCTCAATCAGTTGCTCGTACTGCGCTTCCGGGAGCGCCTCGAGCGCGCGGTCCGGCTGCCATTCGCGCAGAAACGCAAGCACTTTGAGCGGCACGCACCGGCCCGCAAGCACGATTTCAGCCGTCTGCAGCGCACGGCCGTAGGGTGACGACAAGGCCAGGTCGATCGGCACGTCGGTGAGCCCGGCGCGCGCGCGCTGCGCTTGCGGCACGCCCGCGCTTTCCGACAAACAACCGCGCACTGGCGACGGAGGGCAGACAAATGGGTCGCCGTCCATTTCCGCGTGACGTATCAACAGAATCTGCATGGCTGCCGTGCTCCGTTCAATGAAAAACAATACGTGTCCTGCGCGTTAACGGCGTGGGCGTTGCTGCGCCCGGCGGCATGCCAACGCCGGGTTGTAAACATAGGTGTGCGCATGCCACATGCCGGCGCGCGCCACCCCCGGCAGGAGCAAGACGCCGGCGGTCGGCATAATGGTTGTTTTCATTACCGTCTCCGCGCGGGTGGCCGCGACCCACAGCAAATAAACCAGATTATCACTGCGCGGCCACTATACCACAAGACCACGCGGATGTCAAGCGGCGTGCGCGACTGGGGTGTTCTGCCACGGATGCAATCACACCGGCCGCGGTCGCCGCCCGTGGCGCGGCAGCGTTTGGCCACGCCTTTATATCGTAATTTCAGTACGAATGCAAACCGCGCGACTTTGCGGCGCAAATATGCTATACTAAATACACGCGTTTATCACCGGGCGCCACCAGACGCCCATAGCTTACAGCAAGGAACAAACAGATGAAAGCGATCCGCCTGACCTTCATCCTGGCCCTCGCCCTCTTGCTCGCAGTGCCCGCTTTTGCGCGCGACTGGTACGTCTCCGCGGTTGGTACCGGCGATGGCCTGACCTCCGGCTCACCGACGCAAGACTTGGCCGCCGTGCTGAATGCCGTCGCTGCCAACGATGCCATTTACCTCAATGGCGGCGATGGCTTCGGCTTTGCCGGCAACTCGCTCACCGCCAATGTCACACTGACGATTCAGTCGTACGGCACCGGCCAGGGCATTGTCAGCAACACCACCACGCCAGTCAACGGCCAATTACTGAACCTCACAAGTGGCGCCAGCGGCACCACGTTTGACAACATCGAGCTTCGCTACAACGACCTCAACCTCGGCGCGCAGGGCTATCGCACGATCTATCTCGGCAGCCTCGTCAGTAACATCACGATCAAGAACTGCACCTTCCGGCATTTCGACTGGCCCGGTGGACATTGGAACGGTAATGCGTTCATCGTCATGCACAACAGCGCGCACACCAACATGACGATCATCAACAGCTTGTTCCGCGATCTGCGTTACAGCGGCGGTGCCGGCTACGACTATCGTCACCCCACCATCACCGCGATGGGCTGCGTGCCGTTGCGGCTGATCAACAACACGGTCAGCAATTATGAGGGGTTTGTCAGTTTCCAAGGCGGGCCATTCAACCGCGATGTGATGGTACTGAGCAACAAGCTGTACCGCTGCTACGGTGCTATCAACTGGCAAAAATTCGAAGGTGGCACTGCCGGCGGACTGGTGAAAGTTGGCTATCAAGGACTTGCGGGCGGTGAATTTGCGTGGAATATTATTTATAATGGTTTCCCCGACATGACCAACAGCACTCGCTATGCCGCATTCATGCTTGATCGCGGTTTCAATGACGGGAAAATCCACAACAATACATTCTACGGTTTGGGCGCCGCGTGCCTGATCAACAGCGGCGCCGAGATCGTCCAAACCTTGGACTGGTACAATAATATTCTGATCGCCTGTAATGCGAACGCCCAGACCGGCTTCTGGAGCGTGGTCAACGGCATCGGCAGCGGTATTGTTTACTCAAACATCTGGGATCCATTCCAAGCGTTCACCAATCAATTTTATGGCACGTCAACCGTGTTCATCGCCAGCAATCCGTTGTTGGATCCGCTGTTTGCCAGCCTCGATCCCGGCAACAGCACCTTCCTGCGCCCCACCGTGGCGGCGGCGGTCCATGGTTATGAGGACGGCTTCATCGGCGCGGTCAATCCGGTACCCGAGCCATTGCTCTTGGGGTGTTGTTTGGGCGCCGTGGCACTGTTGCGTGGCCGCCGCCGCTGACGCGCAGCCGCCAAGCTAAGTTTTGCAGGCGGCAGTGCAAGTCGGCGCGGCTGGACCCCGCAGAGTGGCTTGTTGCCGGAAGAGATTTCGAACTGCGCTTGACATTGCAGCGCAAATATGCTATATTGAATAAACGCGTTTATTATTGGGCGTCACACGTCGCCCATAGCTCAGCCAAGGAACAACCCCATGAAAGCGATCCACACGCCCGTCATCCTGGCCCTCACCCTCCTGCTCTCACTGCCCGCCGTGGCGCGTGACTGGTATGTCTCCGCCGCCGGCACCGGCGACGGCCTGACCTCCGGCTCGCCCACGCAGAATCTCGTCGCCGTCTGTGCCGCGCTGGCTGCGGGCGACAACGTGTACCTGAATGGCGCGGATTCTTTTACCGGCCCAGGCGCCATCAATGTTGCACGCATCCTCATGACCAGTTACGGCGCGGGCATGGCGAGCATCACCAACCGCGAGCAGAGCGGGACGACCACGGGCCTCACCCTCACTGGGGCAGATAACTGCACGCTCACCAACTTGCGCTTCGCCTGCAACAACAACACCGACGGCACTATCTGGCATATCCTCGTTAGTGGCGCGCGCACCGTCACGATCGTTAACTGCACCTTGGAAACACTCATGACCGCCGCCAGCGGCGATTGGCGGCAGCACGGCGGCATAAGCGCCGCGGGCACCTGCCTGGGCTGGACGATTCGTGGCTGCCAGTTTCTCAACATTGCGCGCAATGCGGCAACGATGCAGCCTGATTACCGGATGTACTTGTTAAGTTGTGACGGTGCGGCCGTCGGCGGCTTGACATTCGCGCACAATGTGGTCAGCCAATATGAAGGCGTGGTCATCACCGGCAATTCCGGCTCGCAAAGCTACCGCTTGTCATTTGTGTCCAATCTTTTTATCAACTGCCTGGCCCAAACCGATCAAAATGGCATGTACAGTCCTTTTTCCAGAAATGGTTGGCAGCCATGTAGTTACGATGTATCCTACAACTGTTTTTTCAACAATACCAATTACACGCCCTTTGCAGCGCTCACCGCCCGGCGCGCAGCAAATGAGAACGGGCAACAGTACGACGTGTTCATGAACAACACCTTCTTTGGCTTTGCGATGATCACGACCAACGTGGCCGGCGCTTCGATCAACCAATTCTACAACAACATTATTGTCAAAGCGCCGACGCAGGCGAGCCTGCCCGCGTTTTTTGCGGCAGCCACGTCATACAACCTGCATGACTACACGGTCTGGTCGGGCCAAAGCGACCTGACCAACGCCGGTTTTTCCATATATGTCAGCACGCACTCGACCAATTACGACATCAAGTTTGCCAGTCTGGACCCGTCCAGCCCTGATTTCCTGCGGCCCAAGGTCAGCAGCGCGCCAGAATACGACTACCTGATGAGTGGTTATGGTGGTGCAGGTATCGGTGCGGTCTTGCCGCCGATGATTCCCGAGCCGTGGGCCGTCAGCGTGCTGGTCGGCATGGTGGCGCTGCTGCGCGGGCGCCGAAGCTGACGCAGCGCGGCGGCGCAGGTTGATAAGGTCGAAAGGTGTTAGGTTGCAGAAACCGGCGCACCGATGCACTGACTACTGATGCACCATGCCGCTGCCAAGCGGGAGCCGGTGCCATTCGGCGATCGGTTGTCGATGCCGCACCAACTACTGACCACTGATTACCGATTACCGGGCAAGGGCGCCGCGCTCATTTTTTCTGAGGTTTGGTGTAGAAATTGTTTTTAGTATTCACTCCCAGGATGGCACGACCCTTATGACCCGCTTGATTTCACTCCTTTGCGCAAGTTTCCTCGCACTGGCGTTGTATTTGCCGTCCGCGCAGGCGGCAGCGCAAATCGGCCCCCTGGTGTATTCCAACTCGTTTCCGACCAGCGCGAGCATCGCGTCGTTCTACAAATATTATTCGGTCGGCAATCCCGTCTATGGCGGGCTTGAATGGGGCATCTATGCCAATAACGGCATGCACTCCAACGACGGCTATGTCGTGCCGTATGTGCAGACCAACCGCACGGATTGGGACGCGACCCGGGTCATCAATGATTTCGGCGTGTTTTTTGATCAGACCAACGCCACCATGTTGACCGACGCATTTGTCTTTTGCAACGTGCAGTGCCGCTCGTGGGCGGGTCATTTCGAGGGCGTTGGCGCGCGCATGGACACCAATCAAAATTACTACGCAGCCGTGTTCGGCGCGACGGCGGTGGACACATGGCGCGTGCGTCTGCTGAAGCGCGTGGCAGGTGTGACGACCGTGCTCGCCGAGCAGAATCCGGGCGCGTTGCTGGCGTGGCGGAACTATCGCGTTGAACTGCAATGCTACGGTACGGAATTGATTGTGCGCCTGCGCGATTTGTACAACGGGGCGCAACTCGCGGAAATCTCCAGTATGGATGCGGCGCTGGCGGGGCCAGGCCAGTGCGGCCTTGTTTCCATGGCACTTCTGGACGGCGCGCCGTCCACCGAACACAAAGGCCCGGTCTGGGATTTGGTCACCTATCAAGTCCTGCCGCCGCCGCCCGACTCGAACATCTACCTGCACGTCAACGTGCTCAATGCCGCCAACGGTTCGCCCATGCCGGCCGTGCTTGAGATGCGCTACAACAACTCCGGCGGCGCCTTCCTGCCGAACGGCGATGCCGGCTGGACGGATCCGCAAGGCGTATTTGCCTTCGGCCCCACCTGGCACCAGCCGATTGGCACCACGCCCGCCACGATCTGGATTCAGGCGTACAACGGCGATGAGTTCGAGTACGCTACCATGACCGTCGCCGTCCCCGCCACTGGAACGAACATCACCATCGCGCTCACCCCGCGTGTGGACATGAGCGCGCTCGGTTGGTGGGCCGGCGGCGACCACAACCATCTCGGCCGCAGTGGCAAGATGCCCTGGAAACACAACGGCGGCCTCCTCTCCATGGAATATATGGCCACCGTGCTCAGCGCTTTGGGCTATGATTGGTGGCAGTGCGGCGTTGACGGCGGCTGGGAAATCGAGAATGCCGGCAATCCGCTCTCGGACAATGCCACGGTCAGAACGGTCATGTATTACGCCGACGCGGGCCTCCGCGCGGCCTGCAACAATTTCAACAGCACGTACGCGGATGCGCTGCACCTGTGGTACGCCAACGAACAGGCCAAGACACGCTACGGCCACTTCTGGACGGTCGGCGCGAGCACTGCACCAAACGGCGACTATCCGTATCCCAAAACCTTCCCGCCGCTCTCCGGTTACGGCGACGACTTATGGCACAATTGGTGGGCGGGCTACGATGACAAGATGGATCTGTGGCAATACGGCTTGGGCTCCGCGCCGGCGGACTGGTATTGGCCGCCGTACGCCGACTCCGGCGGCCTTGAACTCCCGCCGTACCATGAGACCATCTGGGCCTTGAACAATGCGCATGTCTACTCGATCTGGGCCCACCTGACCCAGTCCTATCCGCCTATCTACACCAAACTGCTGCCGTTCGACCTGCTCACGGGGGTCAAGTTCGGTGGCGTGGCGATGATCGGCGCGGACGAGGCCACCTCGTTCCAAATGTGCCTCGATGCCTACAACCGCGGCTACCAATTCGCCGGCTTCGGCGAGAACGACACGGCCTATGACGCCGCCACCTTCCCGCGCAATTACACCTTTATCTACTGCCCGGTCGTCACCAAGACGAATTTCAACCTGAACACGGTCATGGACTGGGGCTGCCGCTCCAACAAGACGATTTCATCCAGCGGCGCGCTCGCGATCCTGGACGCGGACGGTGGCGCGATCACCATCGGCGACAACGTCGCGGCCAACGGCTCCAACCACACTCTGCGCATCCGCGCCTGGGCCAATCCCAAGCCGGGCGACCTGCTGGCCAATGTGTCCTTGTATCGCAATGGCACTGTACTGCAGTCCTGGACGCCCAACACGATCGCCTTTGAAACAAGTGTCGTCGTGGCGGAAACATCCCGTGCTTATTATCTCCTGCGCGCCAATGATAACAACGCCGCGCGCAAGTGCATCACCAGTCCGATCTACTTCGTGCCCGACCCGCAGAACCCCTTGGTGCCCGTCGTCAAGGCGAACATCGCCGGCGGCATCTACGATTACCGCGCCAACATCGTGCCAGGCGTGCAAGTTGACCTGTTATACACTGGCGCGGTCTATGCCACCACGCTGGGCGATGCCGCCGGCAACTACCGCTTCACCAACGTACCCGCTGATTGCGTCCTGTACTTCCACAACGGCGCCGGCCTGGATGAGCGCCGCTGCCCGATTCTGCACGACGAGACCATGAACGACTACATGCTGCGCACGATTACCGGCCAGTATTACTTCGCCGGCGGCGGCCTTGGCGGCGTGCTTGATCCGAACATGTACAGTGTCATGTCGAACATGATCAAGAACTGCACGGTGAATGTGCGCTCGAGGAATTACGTGCCGCTCGCCACGTTTGACGACACGAGTTGGGATGGCTGGACCTTCAGCAGCGCCTTCACGCCGTCGCTCGAAACCACCAAGGCGCGCCAGGGCAACTGCGTGAAACTGGTGAAGCAGAACGCCAATGCCTGGAACTCGTTCATGTATGCCCGCGACGTGAGCGGGCTGGGCAATTGGTCGAACGCGGTCGGCATGATGGTCGCGTTGAACGGCGCCAGCGGGCTGCCGGGCGGCAACCGGATTTGGATCGAGTTCCGCTGGCGGGTCTGGAATGGCGCCACCAGCAACGAGTTCTACCGCAACACCCAGTACATCCCGCCCGGCGACCATTGGTATGACAATTACATCCCGCTCAACAGCAATCTTTTCTTCGGCGACCGGATCGAAATGTGGGCGAGCTTCCTGATCAATCCCGGCTCGGGCGGCAGCGGCGCCGTGCTTTACATGGACGAATTGCGCCTGATCGTGCCGCAAGCGCCGAGTCTGACACCCACGCTGCTGCTGCCGGCCAACGGCGCGTTCATTGCCACCAACCAGCCGCTGCTGGCCTGGCAATGCGATCAGCCCACGGTCACAAACTTCAATGTGATCATTGACGGCGGCGCGCCGATTGCGGCCGGCCTGGCCCGGCAGTATCAAGTCCCCGCGCCACTGGCGGAAAGCTTGCATGCATGGAGCGTCGTCGCCTATGCCACGTCCGGCAGTGCCACGTCGCAGACCAACACATTTACAGTGGATGTCACGCCTCCCAGTCCTGGCAGTGCGGTCTTCATCGCCCCGGCTGGCGGCGTTACGTGGAACGAAGGCTCGGTGCAGAACCCGGCATGGACAACTACCGGTATTGCCGACGCGAATCTCGCCACGAACGGGTTCGGTCTGTTCTACACGCAGAACCCGGGCGACGCCGTTATTATTGATCCGTTTAATGGCCTGATGGGTACCTACGCATGGTACATTGCCGGCATCCCGCAGACGTACTCGAATACACACCTGAAGCTTGCCATCCGCGACAAGGCCGGCAATACAACCTCCATCACCAGTCCGTTGTTCAACCTGATTGACCAGGGCGATTTGCGCACCTCGGCCTGGCGCTATGTGACCGTCTATCACTTTGACGATCCGTCGCTGGCGGGCTTCCAGAGCGGCAGTAAAGTGACGATCAGTTGGGACACGAACGCGCCGTATTTGGGCGCCGGCTGCCTCAAGGGAACGGTCTCGAGCAGCAGCACGTGGATGCACTGCTTCTACAAGTCCGACATCAGCCCGGATGCGAACTGGCAGCAGGCCACCAAGCTGCGCCTGCACGCCAAATTCCCACCTGCGTTCGGTGCGCCCGGCTTGACCCGCCTCGACATGATTTATTTCTTTGGGACGAACAATGTCGAACACCGCCAGATGCTCACGCTGGACAATGCCTGGGACGCTTACGAGTTTACCCTCAATTCGAATTTCTTCCAAACGCCGCCGGTCGTCATGAATATGATTCTGCAGCCGTTCGGCTCGCAACCGGCCAGCGGCGAGCAATTCTGGCTGGACGAAATCGAAATTTTCACCTGGGATGAAGTCGTGCCGGAACCGGCGGCACTGGCCGCGCTGACGGCCGGCGTTGTCTACCTCTGCGCGCGCCGCCGCACCGCCGCGTGACGTGCGTCGTTTGCGCGCATCCAGCCCACCGGCGCGGTGACGCTGGTCGCGCCAGGGTCACACCATCACCGGATTTGCATGCAACGCCGGTATTGCACGGTGGACGGATTCATGCTATATTACGTAATAATGCCGTTTGTCACATGACCAAATCAGGAGCCGTTATGAATTGTTGGGGAAGGCATGCTGCCGCGGTGCTCGCGCGTTGTTGCGCGCGGTCGCTCGCCTCACCGACGCCCGTGCGGCGCGTCCGCGTGGTGCTGGCGCTGCTGGCGCTGGCCGCTGGCGTGCGTGGCGCTGACATTTACCTGAACATTAACGTTGTCAACGCCGGCAGCGGCGCGCCCATGCCGGCCGTGCTCGAAATGCACTACCACAACGCCAGCGGCGGACCTCTGCCCAACAGCCGCTCGGGCTGGACGGATCCGCTGGGCGTGTTCGCCTTCGGGCCAACCTGGCGCCAATCGATCGGCGCGGCGCCAACGAACGTCTACATCCTAGCCTGGCACGGCGACGAGTTCGAATACACCAACACCACCGTGTTCGTCCCGGCCGCGGGCACCAACATCACGATCACGCTAACGCCGCGGGTCGACATGACCGCGCTGGGCTGGTGGGCCGGCGGCGACCACAACCATCTTGGCCGCGGCGGCGAGTCGTTCTGGAAACACAATGGCGGCTTGCTTTCGATGGAGTACATGGCGACGCTTCTGAGCGCCATGGGCTATGACTGGTGGCAGTGCGGCGGCTGGCGTTTTGAGAATGCGGGCGACCCGCTCTCCACCAACACCACGGTGACCAGCACCAACTATCTGACCGACCCGGGCATGCGCGGCGCGTGCAACAACTTCAACACCAATTACCCTTATGCGTTATACCTCTGGTACAACAACGAACACGCCAAGGGCCGCTACGGGCACCTTTGGTCGGTCGGCAAGAGCACGGCGCCCAACAATGACTACCCGCATCCCAACACCTACCCGACCAAATCCGGCTACGGTGACGGCTACATTCACAATTGGTGGGGCTATTACGACGACCAGGCCGACAAGTGGCAGGCCTACCTCGGCGAAGCGCCGCAGAACTGGTACTGGCCCGAATACGCCGATTCCGCCTCGCTGGAATTGCCGCCCTATCACGAGATCGTCTGGGCGATGAACAATGCCCACGTCTACAGCATCTGGGCCCATTTGACGGCGACCTCGCCGGCCATGTTTACAAAACATCTGCCGTTCGACCTGCTGACCGGCGTGAAAATCGGCGGCGTGGCCATGCTGGGCGCCGATGAAACCACGTCGTTCCAGATGTGCCTGAACCTGTACAACCG
>Ga0268284_1000377_pt1 | contig 32418 bp, 24 predicted proteins | sample saktaG_14_FD_190137 | JGI IMG/M metagenome (GOLD analysis project Ga0268284, IMG submission 190137) | Saline water microbial communities from Sakinaw Lake, British Columbia, Canada - sak_2013_06_06_40m | ecosystem: Environmental > Aquatic > Non-marine Saline and Alkaline > Saline ...
TGGTTGATCGAAAAAACAGATTTTCAAAGAGCGAGTAAAGTGCGATCAGCTAATGGCCTGCTTGTTCATGTGTTTGGCAAATTAGCTGCCGCTTTTATTTATTTGATTTTTAACCCTTGATTCACATTATTAACATTTAATTAACGATTCTCATTGTACGGATAAATACGAAATTGTATCTTTGCTGCGTTATTGATTTATCTAATTCAAAAAAAAACAACATGAAAAAAATAGCATTGTTATTTTCAACCATCGTTTTGTTTGCCGGTCTTACTTTTGGGCAGACTCCCCAAACTCAGGATAAAACCGCTAAACCTGCAGCAAAGACAGAATGTCCGAGCAAAGCAGCAAAAGCCGGTTGCGATAAAAAAGACATGAAAAATTGTGCGCATTCAAAAGATGCCAAAGGCTGCTGTGCAAAAGATGCAAAGAAAACAGAACCTTCTACAGCCAAGCCTGAAAAGAAGTAAATTGATTTTAATTATGAAAGAGGCTGTCTTAACTTAAGATGGCCTTTTTTTATCATAGGGCTTGCGGTTTTCCCGGGAGCCGGAATACAACCGGCATTCTTACCATCACACGAACCGGCTGGCCACTCCGTTTTCCCGGGTCCCAGCGCGGCATAGACCTGGCAACACGCAGGGCTTCTTCCTCGCAGCCCCCGCCGATGCCTTTGCTGATCTCAAAATGTGTCATGGACCCATCCGTCTCAATAATAAAAACAAGCATCACCACTCCCTGAATCTGCTTTTTTTGAGCAATCTCAGGATAGTGAACATTTTTTCTGAGAAAAAACAAACGGGCCTCCTCCCCTCCCGGAAATCGCGGATATACATCAATGACAGTGGCAAGTCCCTGGTCGCCTCCTGTTCCCTGATTAAAACCACTTCCCCCCGGACCCCGGGGGATGCTATCCTTTTTCAGAACTTCTTCGGGTATTTCATCCTTCGGAGGCGTTTGTTCCATGGGCTTTTGTTCTTCAGGCTTTAAAGTATCTTCCACCACCGGTACCTGCCTGATTTCCCGTAAAGGAGCAGAAAGCGCCTTTGCCAGTTCGTTGAGGTCTTCCTGGGGGGGCGTCATCATAGAATAATAGGATACTTCATAAATCATATCATCATTCAGCTGAGGACCCGGCTCAAAGTAATAGATAGCGAAAGGAATCAGAACCATTAAACCTAAAAGAAAGAGAGAACTGATTACAGAGACCGTAAGATAACGGAAATATTTTTTCCTTAGGAGGTATGCGCCATAGGTTTGATTTCTTCCCTTGAAAGCAAGATCAATAAGACTTGGTATACGCGTGGATTTCATTCTCCAAGATAATTCTTCAGGTTTTCGATTTCTCTCCTCAGTCTTTTGGTTGGCCTTCCGATTCCGCGTTCACGGTACTCAAAATTAAGTTCCCGCATCATCTTTAATTTCTGAACCTCATCCGCTGGTGTCAGATCCTGCATAAATTCAGGGACAAATTTTGCCGACACCCTTTTTTCAGTCAGGCCGGTTACTTTAACCACCCTGTTGACCGGGGGAAGGTGAATGGTGATCTCCTCACCCATTCTGATTTCCCTTGAGGCTTTAACCGAACTTCCTCCGATTTTGATTCTTCCCGCCCTGCAGGCCATGGTAGCCTGATTGCGCGTTTTATATATCCTTACCGCCCAAAGCCATTTATCAAGCCTGATCCTTTCTTCCATGATGCTATTTCTGCCGGAAATAAATCTCCATGGGAACACCCGTAAAATTAAACCTTTCCCTCAGTTTATTTTCCAGAAAACGTTTGTAAGGCTCTTTCACGTATTGGGGGTGATTGCAAAAAAATACGAAAGAGGGAAAAACGGTGGGCAATTGCGTAATATATTTTATTTTGATATACTTTCCCTTGCTTGCCGGAGGAGGCGTGTTCGCAATAATCGGAAGTAATTCTTCATTTAATTCGGAAGTGGAAATCCTTCTTGAGCGGTTTTTATACACTTCAATGGCCGTTTCCATTGCTTTAAAGATCCTTTGCTTGTTCAGAACTGAGACAAACAACACCGGAACATTCCGGAAAGGGGCGATCTGTTCAAGGATACGTTCTTCGAAATCTTTATGGGTATTGGTCTGTTTTTCGATCAGGTCCCATTTGTTGACAAGGATCACCACGCCCTTATGATTTTTTTCAACCAGGGAAAAAATATTCAGGTCCTGGGCTTCGAAACCCCTTTCGGCATCCACCATCAGGATACACACATCACTGGATTCAATGGAGCGGATGGCCCGCATAACCGAATAGAACTCAATATCCTCTTTAACCTTGGCTTTTTTTCTGATCCCGGCGGTATCGATCAGGAAAAAGTCCATCCCGAAATACTGGTAATGGGAATGAATGGAATCGCGCGTTGTACCGGGGATTGTAGTGACGATGGTCCGCTCATTGCCGAGCAGCACATTGATCAGGGAAGATTTTCCCGCATTCGGACGACCTATGATGGCTATCCTGGGCAGTTCCGCAACATCTTCATCCGCTTGCTCTGTATTTTCAGGAACCAGGAAATCACTCACGATGGCATCCAGAAGTTCGCCGGTTCCGCTTCCGCTCATGGCGGATATTCCATATATTTCTCCCAGGCCTAAACGGTGAAATTCATGAATATCTTCATTCTGCTTGTTGCTGTCAAGTTTGTTCGCAACCAAAAAAACCTTTTTCTTTGATCGCCTCAGCATTATTGCAACATCCTCATCCATCCCGGTAGCACCCTCCCGGATATCGACCATGAAGAGGATCACATCCGATTCTTCAATGGCCATGACCACCTGCTTTTTGATCTCTTCTTCAAAGACATCGCCGGAATCATCCACATATCCTCCGGTATCGATCACTGAAAACTCCTTCCCGTTCCAATCCGATTTCCCATAATGGCGGTCGCGTGTAACCCCGCTCACAGGATCCACTATGGCATCCCGGCCTCCGCAAAGACGGTTAAACAAAGTTGATTTACCTACATTCGGACGGCCGACAATCGCTATGATGTTTGACATGATGATTTGAAAATTTGATGATTTGAAAATTCGATGATTGAAGACGTTCCCCTGTCACCTTGTTACCCTGTTACTTCTCAACAGTATACCCGAATCTTTTAAGCGCCCTTTCATCCTCACGCCAGTCTTTGGCAACCTTTACCTGAAGTTCCAGAAAGATATGCTTTTGCAGAAATATCTCTATGTCCTTGCGTGCATCTGTTCCCAGTTTTTTGATTGCAGCGCCCTGCTTTCCGAGCAGAATCCCTTTCTGGGATTCACGGGCTACATGTATGGTAGCAGAAATACGGGTAAGCGCGGTTTCTTCCTTAAATTCAGTGATTGAAATTTCGGTACAATACGGAACTTCCTGGGAAAAATTCAGGAGAATTTTCTCCCGGATAATTTCAGCTATAAAAAACCTTTCGGAGCGGTCGGTCAACTCCTCTTTTGAGAAATAGGCCGGTGATTCCGGTAAATGGTGAAGGATGGCTTTCATCACCTGGTCTGTATTCAATCCATGCAGGGCTGAAATCGGAAAGACTTCAGCCTGGGGAAGGAGGTCTTTCCATCTTTCCACTTCATTTCCGAGGATTTCCATATTCCCCAGGTCAATTTTATTGATCATCACAAGTACCGGTTTCTGGATCTCTTTTATTTTGTTCAATATTTCTTCATGATCGAAAACCTGTTTTATTTCTGTGACCAGTAAAATGATATCCGCATCATCCATGGAAGAAAAAACGGCGGTCATCATGGCTTTGTGAAGCTTATAATGCGGTTTGATAATTCCGGGGGTATCGGAATAAATGACCTGGAAATTTTCCCCGTTCACAATACCCATGATACGGTGACGGGTCGTTTGAGCCTTATGTGTAATGATTGAAAGCTTTTCCCCCACCAGGGCATTCATCAGGGTGGATTTTCCCACATTTGGATAACCGATGATGGATACGAACCCGGATTGATGTGTCATAAAAATATTTTTACCCTTATTTTTGGATAGCATTCAGAGAAAAGCTATCTTTGCATTTTCCACGAAAGTACAAAGGTACAAAAAAATATACTGCGGGGTGGAGCAGCGGTAGCTCGTTGGGCTCATAACCCAAAGGTCATAGGTTCGAATCCTGTCCCCGCTACTCAGAGAGTCAGCTAATTAGCTGGCTTTTTTTTTGACCTTCGATTCGGGAGGTAAGGAACTAAGGCAAGGAGAAATCTCTGAAACCATTGACTAACGCTTACTTCCAGCTGCCCCGTTAGAAAACAATGAAGGCACCCACAAACCGCTTTCGTTTTACTTGAACTAAAATACTCCCCCAAACAATTCACAGGGTCATTTTCTTCCCTTATACCCCGTAAACGTCCCCTGTTTTACGGGGGTCAAACAAACGTACGGTTATTTGCTATCGTTGAATTATATTTGTGTTGATAATTTTTTAACCGTACATACATTGAAAACCAGAAGTATGAAACGACTTTTATCATTTATGCTTGTACTTGCCCCTGTCTTTGTCAATGCTCAGGAAGCGTGGCTCAAAGGGTCTCCATCGGATTATGCGTGGAAAACCGTAGGAATAGTAGGTTTTACTGTGGGTATGGCTGAGCCCACCAAAATTGCTTTCAATTCATTAGGTGAAGCTTACATAGCTTATGGTGATGGTGCCAACTCTTGGAAGGCGACGGTTATGAAATTTGATGGTAGCCAATGGGTCTATGTTGGGTATGGGGGTTTTTCCGATTCAATAGCAGGCAGTATATGTCTTGCTATTAGTCCAACTACTAATGAACCTTATGTGGGATATTTTGATTTTAGCAAATCTAAAAAAGTAACAGTTAAAAAGTTCGATGGTGCCAGTTGGACTACGATAGGGAATGCTGGATTTTCTGCTGGTGAAACAGATTATTTAAGTTTAACCTTTGACTCAATCGGTCGACCATATATAAGTTATTGTGATTATGCAAACTATTGGAAGGCAACAGTCAAAAAGTATGACGGAACGAATTGGATAACTGTTGGAAATGCAGGTTTCTCTGCTTCTAACGTAGCTTATACAAGCCTTGCCTTCTCTCCAACTGGTGTACCTTATTTAGCGTATCTAGACAATGCATATTCAAATAAAGCAACGGTTATGAAATTTAACGGAACAAGCTGGGTTAATGTTGGCAATGCAGGTTTTTCGGCGGGTGAAGCTGATTATACAAGTCTTGCATTTAGTCCATCAGGTGAACCATATGTAGCTTATGAAGATTGGGGAAATTCCCACAAAGCTACTGTGATGAAATTTAACAGCAACAATTGGTCAAATGTAGGTAACGCTGGTTTTACTTCATCTCAAGTCGGGTATACCGACCTTGTTTTTAATCTGTCAGGTGAACCGTGCCTTGCTTTTCAGGATTGGTCAAATTCTCTTAAAGCATCAGTTATGAAATTTGATGGAACAAACTGGATTAACGTGGGAGCCACTGGTTTTTCAGCAGGTGGCGTTCATTATACAAGTCTGGCTTTCAGTCAATCTGGCAAAATGTATGTGGCATATGAAGACGGAGCAAATTCGTCAAAAGCGACTGTGATGAAATATGATTCGGTTGATGTTGGTTTTTGTGAATTCCAGGAATCAAGGTTATCGCTGTACCCAAATCCTTCAGCTGCGCAAATTACCATCAAAACGCAAACGACAGGGCACCTTTCCCTTACCAACCTTGGCGGACAGCAACTCCTACAACAGAACATCACAGAACCATACACCACAGTTGATATCAGTAACTTGAAAAGCGGATTATATTTTGTGCGGGTAACTGGTGAAAGGACAACGACTGTGGGAAAATTTGTGAAACAATAACAATGCCCTTGTAAATAATTCCTTCCTCAGGTTGTTCGTCCAGGTCAATTCTTCGCCAACTCAACAATATTTTTTGCTTCGAGTACCTTTTTTTCATAGCCGGTAACCACGCTGCCTATCATTGCAAGCCCAAGTTCCTTCAGCGTGATAAAGTAGTTGGGGAATAATGGACGGCATACTGGGTAGAGCCACTTGACATATTTGTAATACGGCAAGGTGTTCTTTAAACCTTTCGTTGGCAACATAAAAGGCGGACGGAAGTTATAAGCCGCCTTGAATGGCAGCTTCATCAGGCTGTTTTCCGTTCTTCCCTTCACGCGAGCCCACATCATCTTCCCCTTTTCTGTGCCGTCCGTTCCAGCCCCCGACACGTAGCAGAAGGTCATATCGGGATTTAGCCTGCTCAGGGTCTTTGCAAAGCCCATTGTGAGGTCGTAGGTGACCAATGTGTATTCGGGTTCCTTCATCCCCACGGATGAAACGCCAAGGCAGAAGAAGCAGACGTTATAGCCACTAAGTCGGGATTCGATTGAGGACAAGTTAAGGAAATCGGCGAGGATGATCTCCGTCAGCTTTGGGTGGATCACGCCGTAGGGCTTGCGGTTGATGACAAGGACAGATTCAATGGCTGGGTGTTGCAGGGCTTCGTGCAGGACGCCCTCGCCGACCATTCCCGTGGCGCCGGTTAGGATTGCTTTGATATTGGGGGTCATTTTTTTGAAGAAGTTTGGAATGGGACAAAGGTAGGGTGTCATCCAAAATATTCCCTATATGCTTCTTCAATATTTTTCACTTCTTTCTCAGTGATGGTAGCGAATTCTTTTTCTTTGGCTCTTTGGGAGAGCATACCATTGTTTTGCGCCAAAAATCTTATTAAAAGTGCAATCGTTTTGTCTGGCATCTGAAAACGATCATCCAGCCAAACTTTCATTGCATCGTACTTTTGCAGATAGGATACTTCATCTGGTATGATTGTATTGATTGTATAATCAACGCATTCAAATAAAAATTCAGTTTGTACTGTAGCATCAAAATACCGGTAGTAATCTAAGGTGTTGTTCAGAACCTCCACATTGTTTTTTGGGGTCTTCTTCCATTGAATAAAATCAAGTATGGGATGCGAATAAGTTTCCAATACTTTTCGGTAATCTGAAATGTGTTCTAAAATGGCAGAGGACACTGGAAAAATAATGCCTTGCGGAGTAAATTTCATCGTCGTTAATATGTGATGAATCAAATATCGATGCAGCCTTCCATTACCATCAACAAACGGATGAATAAATACGAAACCAAAAGCTATCAGGGCTGCCGTGAGCACTGGATTGAATGATGCAGATTCCATTTGTCTGGCAGATTCCAGCAATCCCCCCATCAGGGTTTCAATATCTTGCCATCGGGCAGAGATATGTTCGGGAATAGGCTCGCCAGTATTACGGTCGTGTTCTCCAATAAAGCCGCCTTCGGTACGATAACCCATTTGAACAAATCGGTTGTCATCAATTACTATTTGTTGTAACCTGAGCAGTTCTTCTTTGCCAAGAGGTTTACTTCCTGCCTGACCAATGGCTTTACCCCACCGAACAGCCCTGTTTTGGGTGGGATTTTCTCCTTCAATCGTGAAGGATGCCTTTGAATCTTTTAGTAATAGAAATGCCGAAGTACGCAATAATATATCTTTATGCACCCCACTGATTACAATACTGGTTTTATCGGCAAGATTTTCGGAGATAAAATGCTCAAGTCTGGCTGTTTTGCTAATAAGCGGGCAAAAACTAACGTTCCCTGTCAGATTGTTTTTAATTCGGTGTCGGCTTGAATTGATACTTTTTGGACTCGCGTATTGTTGCTTTTCATCCAACAGTGGAATGTAATTTCCTTCCCGCAGATCGGGCACCTGTAATGACTTTTGCATAAGCCATTCATAAAGAAACCAGATTCTCCGACCATACTGGCTTTGCGGTTCTTTGCGAATCCATTCTTCGATAATGCTGGGCTGTAGCGTTTCAAATAGCTTCTTAAATGCTAATAGGTTAACCCCTTCATATTTTAAAGCAAAAACAAGGTGAGGGTATAAGTTATCTTCGGGCTCGTGCCTTGGTGTAAAAACCAACCATCCATCTGTTCGATACTGCCTATGTTTCCTGCTGATTAACGCAAGTTGTATCGGCGCAGGTACTGGAAGTTTATATGCAGTTATTATTGCTCCGTATCCTACTAATGTGCCTTCCTCAGGAACGGTTCTTTCCTGAAAAACACTTATCTCTTGTGAAATGTTATTATTTTTCATGCCGTCTTGTGAATATTGCTTACCGCAAAAATATGGAAAAATCTCTTTCCTTCATTTCCTGATCCATTATTTCACAAACAGAATCAGGCCTTTCAGGTACTCTCCTTCCGGATGATAAATGCTGACCGGGTGATCAGGGCCCTGCGAAAGGCGATGGATCACCCTGACTTCCCGCCCGGACTCCAGGGCTGCGCTCATAATGGCCGATTGAAAAACCTCTTTGCTGATCGCCTGTGAGCAGGAAAAGGTAAATAAAATGCCGTTCCTGTTAAGCCGTTTTATGGCCTGGGCATTGATGTGAATATAGGCATGCAGGGCATTGTTCGAAACAGCGTGTGTTTTCGCAAAAGCCGGGGGATCAAGAATGATCATGTCATACATTTCCCGGCTTTCTGTGAGATAATTTTTCATGTCAGCTACGATGGAATGGTTCAGATCCGGATTCAGTTGGTTCAATCCGATATTCTCCTGTGTCCATTCGATGGCCTGACGGGAACTGTCGACCGAATGCACCATTCCGGCATTGCCTTTCAGGGCATACACTGAAAACGCCCCGGAATAACAAAACGCGTTCAGCACCTTCCTGTTTTTTGCATAAAACTGTGCAAACATCCTGCTTCCTTTCTGATCAAGAAAAAAACCTGTTTTCTGGCCCTTTTCCCAATCGACCAGGAAACGGTGTCCGGTTTCCAGGATCTCACCCTTATGGGAGGTGCCATATAAGTATTGATCACGGATGTCGGATGTCGGATGAGGAATTGTTTCACTGCTTTTATCGTAAATCGCTTTCAGCCGGTCTCCGTATATTTCATGAAGGGCTTTCACAAATTCAGGTTTCAGGTGATGCATTCCCAGGGAATGGGTTTGAATTACTGCCACGCCATGATACCAATCGATGATAAGTCCCGGCAATCCATCTCCCTCTGAAAAAACCAGACGATAGGCATTCGTGGCAGAACCTGAAGTCAGTCCGAGGTTCCCACGAAGCTGGTAAGCCTGCCTGATTTTATCGGTCCAGAAAGCGGTATTGATTTCAACAGGATGAAAGGTAAACAGTTTTATCGCGATGGAACTTTTTGTATAATGACCCGCAGCAAGGAATTCATTCTTCGAGGAAAATACTTCCACCACTTCTCCTTCCCTGACATCTCCCCGCATATCTGCAATGGCTCCTGAAAAAACCCAGGGATGGAATCGTTTTATGGCTGCTTCTTTACCTTGTTTAAGGATAATTTTAGGGATTTTGTTCATTTTTTTAATTTTCTTGTTAAATTTGTTGCAAATTAAAAAATTCATCCAAATGAAAAAGTATTTATTGCTTTTATTAATTCCGGTGTTTTTATCTTGTGGTCGTGAAGCCAAGAAAAAAGCCGAAGAATTACAGGCCAGGACTGATAGTCTGATGAGCCAAACCCTCCAGAAAGATGAAGCCATCAATGAGTTTGTCCGCTCCATCAATGAAATCCAGGGGACCCTGGACACCATCAAGATGAAAGAAAACATCATCAACCTCAGTACAGACCGGGGCGGAGAATTGAAACTATCGGCCAAAGATCAGATTAAAAGTGATATCCAATCGATCTACAGCCTCATGGAAAAGAATAAAGAAACCCTGAATGCCCTCAATAAAAAATTAAGAAATTCCTCCATGAAAGTTGAGGAGTTGCAAAAAATGGTTGAGCGGCTTAACAAGGACATCGCGCAGAAAACTGCCGACATTGAAGATCTGAGGGCAAAACTTGCCAAGATGAATATAGCATTTGACATGGCTAACCTGAAGATTGACACCTTGTCACGCACTGTCAGAACACAAGACCGGAAACTGGATGATCAAAGCCAGACCATAGCCGCCCAGGACGCAGCCCTGCATACGGCTTACTATGTGATCGGCACCAGCAAGGAGCTTAAGAAAAGCGGAGTGATCAAGAGCGGGGAAGTTTTATCTGATTTCAATAAAGATTTATTCACCAAAATTGACATCCGGAGAACCACGGAAATTTCTATCCTGAGCAAGAAAGCCAAGATCCTTTCGAGCCATCCTTCTTCCTCCTATAAGTTCAATGGAGATAAAAAACTCATTCAGTCTCTTCAGATCCTTGATTATAAAACATTCTGGAGCAACAGCAAGTACCTGGTTATTGTTGTAAATTAAATCCGGCCTGATATTCTTAAGGGGCAAGGTTGAGCTTGCCCCTTTTTTTTGATCTCAGCCAAAACAAACTTTATCGCATGAATTACCGAATCTTTGTAGTCCTGACATTCTCGCTTCTCATGGGTGTTTCAGGCTCTCCTCAGCATATGCAGGGCAAGCCCTTCAAGCTTGTATTTTATAATGCTGAAAACCTGTTCGACACCATCGACAATCCACGAACCAGTGATAACGATTACCTGCCATCTTCCAAAGTTCCCTGGAACACCACCCGGTACAATCATAAGATCCAGCATACCGGCAAGGTTCTGACTTCCATCGACAGCCTGAATCTTCCCGGCATCATCGGAATGGCGGAAATCGAAAACAGAGCCGTGCTGGAGGACCTGTTAAAAATGACCGGGTTAAAAAACGGAGGATACCAGATTATTCTTGAAGAGGGCCGGGATCCGAGAGGCATTAATGTGGCGCTGATGTTCAGAAAAGACCTTTTCAGGGAAATCAGTCACAAAGCTGCTCCCTCCGCCAGGTCGTTTAATACCCGCGACATTCTTTATGTAAAACTGGCCGATTCAAAAAAAGACACTTTTCATCTTTTCGTCAATCACTGGAAATCAAGAGAAGGAGGTGCAGGGGAAACGGAGATTAAACGAATAGAGAATGCCACCATCCTCAAACATTTATCGGATTCCATTCTGAGTCGTTTCCCAAAAGCAAATGTAATCATCATGGGTGATTTCAACGATGAACCCGGAGATAAAAGCCTTGTGGAAGTTTTACAGGCAGAAAAACCTGAAAAGAAATTCTCTCCGGGAAAACTCTATGATCTCCTGTACAGTCCATATGAAAAAGGAGAAGGAACCCTGTTTTACAAAGACTGGGATGTATTTGACCAGATCATAGTTTCGGGGAATATGCTGATTAAAAATAAAGGTAAAGCTCCATTAATTCTTCCGCCCTTTGCATACATTTTCAAGCCTGACTGGATCCTTTATAAAAATAAAAACGGTGAATGGGTCCCAAACCGCACGGCCAGCTCGAAAGAATATTTCGGAGGTTACAGCGACCACCTGCCGGTTTATATGATCGTAAATTAGGATTTTGCTTTAGGAATTAGGTTTAATCCTAACTGCCACTGAGGCTTATTTCCCGGCTTTTTTATCAGGCAATGAATAATCAATTTCCTGAAGAAGGCGTCCGTTTTCATCATAAAAACTCCATTTGCCTATCCTGGTTTCTTCTTTATAAAAGCCTTCATACCTTATTTTCCCATTTTCGAAATAGGTTGTCCGTTTCCCGTCACTTTTTCCATTTTTAAAAAACCCCTCACTCCATACCTTTCCGTTTTCATGCCAGTAAGTCCATTTGCCATCCCGTTTATTATCCTTATAGGCTCCTTCCATCTGAACTTGTTTATCGGGATAATAAGTTGTTTCTTTCAACAGTTCCCGGCCTTCTCCCTTTCCTTTGTAAACACAGACCCGCTTTGCAGAACCATCGGGATAGGTTTCTTCCACGACTTTATATTCGAATTTACAAGAAACCATGAAAAACGATAAAATAATAAATGCTAAAATCCGGATTTTCATAAAACGATTAATAATTAAACTCCAACCTCATTCCTTTGAAAGATTCTTCTATGTTCCCTTCTTTAAATACCAGATTTCCATTTACCCAGGTATGGGTCACCCGGGATTTAAATGTGACCCCTTCGAGCGGCGACCATCCGCATTTATATAAAATATTTTCTTTTTCCACAGTCCATGGATTATCCAGGTCGACAAGGACCAGATCGGCGAAATACCCTTTCCGTATAAAGCCTCTTTTCTTAATCCGGTAAAGAATGGCAGGGGCATGACACATTTTTTCCACCATCATTTCAAGAGAAATTTTACCAAGGTGGTAAAAACCCAGCATGGCTACCAGGCAATGCTGGATAAAAGGGGCGCCCGAAGGGCAGGAATTGTAAGGATTTTGTTTCTCCTCCAGGGTATGGGGCGCATGATCTGTTGCAATAATATCTATCTTCCCGTTTAGCAATCCCTGAAAAAGTCCAAGTTTGTCTTTTTCGGTTTTGATGGCCGGATTCCATTTTATCAGTGATCCGAGTTCGCGATAATCGCTTTCATCAAACCAAAGGTGATGAACACAGACTTCAGCCGTTATTTTTTTTTCTTCAAGGGGTTTGTCATTTTCAAGCAAATCCAGTTCACGTAAGGTAGAAAGATGAAGTATATGTAAGCGGGCCCCGTGTTTCCGTGCAAGATCCACTGCTTTTTTTGAAGACACGAAGCAGGCTTCCCCGGAGCGGATGAGGGGATGGGCAGAAACCGGGATTTCTTCTCCATACTGCATTTTAAACTTCCGTAGATTTTCCTGTATTATGGATTCCTCTTCCGCATGTACCGCGATTAAGAGCGGTGATTTTTCAAATATTTCGTCAAGCGTTTCGGGATCATCGACCAGCATATTTCCTGTGGAAGCACCCATAAAGACTTTTAATCCGCATATTTTTGAAGGATCCGCCCGGATGATTTCTCCCATGTTATCGTTGGAGGCTCCCAGAAAAAAAGAGTAGTTGGTGAGCGATTTATCTTTTGCAAGTTTGAATTTTTCTTCCAGGATATCCAGGGAAATGGCTTTGGGATTTGTATTGGGCATGTCCATTATGGAAGTTACACCCCCTGCCACGGCTGCCCTGCTTTCTGTCAGAAGATCCCCCTTATGGGGTAAACCCGGGTCGCGAAAATGCACCTGGTCATCAATTATACCCGGGAACAGGTATTTCCCCCCGGCATCGATTTCCGTATAATCATCCTGAGAAGAAAAACCGGGAGGGACCCTCCCTTCCATCACTTCAGCAATGAACCCATCTTTCACAAAAACAGCTCCGTGAAAACACCTGCCCTCATTCACAACAAGGGCATTGCGTATAAGAAAAGAGGTTTTCATCTTACCCTTTGAGGCGTTTGTGTTTTTTAAAGAGGCTTTTCATTCTCAGATTTATAACTCCGAAAACTGCCTCTTTAAAAATGCCTTTGCTCATCTTCGATTCGCCCAGGGTACGGTCGGTAAAAATAATGGGAACTTCAACAATGTTAAATCCAAGTTTCCATGTTGTGAATTTCATTTCAATCTGGAAAGCATACCCGGTAAACCTCACTTTGTCGAGGTCGATGGCTTCAAGAACAGGACGGGTATAACATTTAAATCCGGCAGTGGTATCACGCACTTTCATTCCTGTGACAAATCGCACATAAGAAGAAGCGTAATACGACATCAGCACCCGGCCTATCGGCCAGTTTACCACATTCACACCGGTAATATAACGGGAACCGATCACAAGATCGGCTCCCTTATTTTTAGCAGCATCATACAACCGAAGCAGATCTTCCGGATTATGTGAGAAATCAGCGTCCATTTCAAAAATGAAGTCATATCCGTGTAATAAAGCCCATTTAAACCCATGGATATAGGCAGTGCCCAGTCCGAGTTTCCCTTTTCGTTCTTCGATGAAGAGCCTGGAAGGAAACTCCGGCATCAAGCTCTTAACAATGGTGGCTGTACCATCCGGAGAGTTATCTTCGATGATTAAAACATCAAAATCCTTGGAAAGAGAAAAAACCTTGCGGATAATCCGTTCAATGTTATCCTTTTCATTAAAAGTCGGGATAATGACTAAGCTGTCTGACACAATCCGGTATTTAAGAATAAATTAATACAACGCTAATTGATTACGATCTTTTTCCAGAGATTGCCCGCTGAAGTTTTTATCCTGAGCAGGTACAAGCCTGATGGAACTTTAACGTCATTTACACTCAGGATATTGAGTCCCTGAGAAATATTTGTTTCTTTTTCCCACAGGTTTCTGCCATCAAGGCCAACAAGACCAATTAAAACCGCATCATTGCTTTTAGCATGGAAACGAAGGGTAAAATGATCGTTGGCGGGGTTCGGATAGACGGTAAGATTTGAAATCAATGCATTCTGCTCATGGATGCCATCATGCGGTTTAAAGGTAATTCTTACGGTATCTGACTGAACACCGTATTGATCGGTTACCCTGCAATACACTTTTTTGATACCATAGCCTACACCGGAAGAATCTATTTTAACGATCTGTCCAAGATCGCCGGTTGACCACACATAACTTGTAAACTGACCAGCATCCAGGGTCACGGTATCACCTCCGAAAACAGTCTGATCGGGGCCGAGATCCAAGACCGGGTGGTCGCTGATGGGAATTGCAAGGCTGAAGCGTTTGGTAAATTCCTGAAAATACAGGTTTGCGACCAAAGGATCGTGAATAACGATACTGTTTTCATCATTGCTTACATTGGCAGCATCGCTCCAGTTATGGGAACCAGTCCAGGTAAAAGGATCTGACGACACATTCGATTGGTCTACCACCATCGATTTGCTATGCAGTAATCCCTGTTCATGGTATTCCCTGAAATTATTCCCCAGTGCGGTACCTAGATTTGCTACAACAGTGGCATCTGATGTCGCACGGTTAGAAATGATAACTTTTGAATTAACTCCCCCGCTTGATTTTGCAATGATTGCATTGCTTATCACAGTCCGGGTTATCAGCATGGTGCCGATCTCAATATCGGTGTTGGCGGTCTCAATATGATTTACGATTTGTTGATTCACGCCATCGCTGGGACTGAAAAATACTTCAACCCTTTTCCCCCCGATGATCAGTTCATGCGGCGTATTATCTGATTTGGCCGGGCCAAATTTGGCATTTGCCGCGTTCGGAGTAACGGTGGTGGAACCGTACATTTCCTCAAATTCGAGCGTATATACCTTTGCAAGACTTGCATCTTGGATAAATAGAATATTATTGGCATCGGTGTTGATATTCTGATCCGTCCAGTTACAGGAGCCGGTCCAGACAATCGGGTCATTGGGACTGGTGGATTGCCCGTCAATCACCATGAATTTATTGTGCATGATCCCGGTGGTAACGGGACGAGCAATTTTTCCGATACCTGCAACGAGTTCCGGAATGGCTGAATTGTTGGTTCCCCCGTCGGTTACAATTCTCACCCTCACTCCGCGGGCATATGCCGCATTCAGCGCGTTGGGAATGTTGCTGATTCCTTCGACGTTGAAGTTATAGATCGCAATATCGATATTTTGCTTTGCACGATTGATATAGGCGATGCAGGTGTCATCAACGGCGCGATAGATTTGAATTGCTTTTTGGGAAGTTGCAACGGTAGTATCGACAGGGCGTGTAAAATAAACCTTGATATTCCCGCTCGAAAGGGATTGTGTTATGAAAGTCTTCAGCCCTGACCATCCGGTATCCGGAGTGGCTACCGAGAAAGCCTTCACATAGATCAGGTCAGAAGGGTTGAGTTGTGAAAGATTGATGGCATGGGTTGTCCCGGTGCCTGCAACGGAAGAATGTCCGAGTTCAAGCTGAGGCGTGCGGCCATAAAACAATTCGGTCGTTCCTGCAATGTTGGTCGTCCAGTTTAATGAAAATCCGCTGGTGGTAATATTGCTGACAGTAAGCGGCTGAGTGAACAATATCGAACTGCTGGAAATGACATCATTTTTATCGCGCAGTAAAAACTGATATCCCCCGCTCGAACTGGTAAAGGAAAACTGGGAACAAATACCGACCAGTGAGACGGTTCCGGCAGGTATGATTTGCCCGACAAGATTTGAACTATTGTTCACACGAACCTGAGCGGTTTGACCGTTTGCTGTAACGTTGTAGTTGGTATTTCCCGCAAAAACCCCGCCTGCATTGGCAAAAGTAACACCAATCATCTTACAGAGCTGGCCTTCTTTTGATTCATTGATTCCGGAAGGAGTAATGATAATCGGGGTTGGCAAATTAACCGGAGCAATGGCCGAAAAAGAACTGACAGGATCCAGTTCCAGCAGATAATTATAATTCTTTGTAACGCCTGTGACCAGCACTGAGTCTCCCCGTATTACCGAACTCATGCTGCTGCTGTAGGCTGCAATCCCTGCCGTTCCGTCCTGAAAGTAACGAATAACCCCTAATTCAGAGCCATTGGTCACAACCCCTCTTACTGTAACCGTAGATCCTTCCGGTAATGCCCTTGCAGCGGCAATGGTAATGGATTGGGAAAAGCCCTGATATCCGAGGAGCATCAGGAAAATTAATAAAGAAGTTAGTTTTTTCATGATTGGTTTTATTTCAGTTTAAAAATTAATAAAAATATAATCCGGCGACAAAGTTACAACAACCTGAACTCACAAACACCAGACTTAAAAACCCTCCAATTCGCAAGCTTTTAATAGCTAATGGCGATGGATGCATTGAATGTTCTTCCCATTCCAAAGAAAACTCCGGCGGAAGAAGCGTCAAAGTCGGTCGTTTTCGTAGAATAAGAATCGTTGTTCTTGGCATCCGATATATAGACCTTATCAAAAAGATTCAGGACGCTTGCCCTTAAATCCAATTTGAAATTTTTGAAAGTAAAACGGTAGCCGGCATTCACATCTACGAGGTAATAAACGGGTAGTTGCCAGGAATCCGGAGGGTTCCCATCTTTATTCATAAATTTGGGAGTCAGAGAAGCCGGGTCCATCTGAGAATAATTTTTTGCAAAGAGAGTGAAACTTCCTGAAACATACAAATATTTAATGATCTCCCAACGCAGGCTTTCCATGAACTGGAATTGGGCAGCATCACCAACATGCACGCCTTTCGCATTAAACGTCAAACTATCCAGGAGGTTACCTGAAGGATCATAAACATAGGCCGTGCCCCCCGAAGTCCATCTCCAGTCACCCCAGGCAACTACCTGGTCCCATTGCAGGGATGAAATGGGTTTCCATCCAAATTCAATTTCGATTCCTTTATGAAGGGCATCAATCCCATTGATATTGACCGGGAAATTATCACCGTTAATGGTGACATACAAGGCCTGATCCAGTGGACGGTTATTCCATTTTGTAAGATATCCGTTCACATTCAGTGCCAGTTTCTTTGAGTTGTAACTGTAACCTAATTCGAGTGCCAGAATTTTTTCGTTTCTTATATCCAGATACTCTTTATTGTTGTTATCAAAAACATTCTGGAAGCGCGGTGCTTTGGATAAATAACCCAGGTTTATAAAAACGTTATTTCTCTTATCGATATTATAATTTGCGCCTCCCTTGATGGTAAATCCCGGAAAATACTTCCATTGTGTTTTTGTATAATGCGATTGCGATGAATTGATATCATAGGCCACTGGTTTAATGATGAAAGAAGTGTCTTTCAGGGAACCGACCTGTTTAACCACGAAAACAGTATCGCCGGAAGTAAACTGCGTGTCACCTTTTCCCTGTGAAAAAGTCAGGTTCTGTGATCCGTTGTAATAAAATGTATCTCCGTATCCAACTGCCTGAACAAAAGTATTTCCATCGACAATGATGTCTTTTTTCTTAAAATAGTCAATTCTGTTGTATGCGGAAAGGGCGGTTGTGAGATTCAGAAAAGCGGTCCAATTGCCTTTTTTAAATTCAAGCTGGGCAAATATTCCGCCCCAGCGAACCAGCCCATCGTTGTGATAATAGATTTTATCGCCTACGACCATTTTGTCGTACTGATTTTTATTTTTATTGGCATCATCACGCATAAAATCTCCGCCCAGAAGATCATACACTTCGCCATAATGCTGGCCCTTATAGGTTCTCAGATCAAGTCCCCCGGAAAGCGTAAACATGGAATTGATTTCCCAGTTGAATGTTGACAGGAGCCCGTACCAGTAATGGTTGTTAATGCTTGACCTGAGTAGTCCCTCGGAACGATGGGTGGGATCATTCATATTCCGGTCATAATAACTCTGATAATTGATCAATCCATTCGACAGATCAATATTTGAAAAGGTGGAAGTGATGTAAGCTCCGCTGGAAGTGGTTGAAAAGTTGCCTGTTCCGCCTCCGCTTCCGATTGAAGCATACACAATGTTGGACCAATATAACTTATCACTGATATGCCAGAAATCACGTAAACTCAACTGAGGTTTAAAATAATAATTTTTGGATTGTGACAGGTTCTCTGTTTTATCAAGGTAAATTGGAATATCCTGTGCGTCCTTTTCAGTCCAGCGGTTCAGGTGACCCCAGTTTGAATTGTATCGCAGGCCATAGCTGTTTGTGGAATCAATCAGGCCCTGGCGGACACCGACTTTGGCTGCATAGGATGCATCAAAGGTGGCGATGGATTTCATGTAGGAACGCTGGGCATGTTGCTGAGGAGCGCCCATGGCAGAAAAAGTAAGCAAGTGATTGCCCAGTTTTTTATCAACACGCAGATAAAAGAACCATCCTTTCGTCCAGGTATTATCCACCCAGCCGTTTCCCTGTTTATAGGATCCTGCAACCGTAACACCCCATCCGTGTTTCAAGCGGCCTGTGGTCACGCCTAAGGAAGTACGTAAAAAACCATCGGTTCCGAATTCCTGTTTAATAATTCCGCCCAGGTTTACATCAATGCCCTTGGTAATAATATTCATGGTGCCTCCTACTGAAGGCAAGGCCAGTTTTGATGCGCCAAGTCCACGTTGAACCTGGATATTCCGGGTAACGGCATCCAGTCCAAACCAGTTTGACCAATAAACCCATCCATTTTCCATATCATTTACCGGGATCCCGTCGATCATCACAGCGAGGTTGCGCTGGCTGAAACCACGGATATTGACACGGGCATCTCCGTCACCGCCGCCTTGCTGGGTTGCATAAACGCCAGGCGTTTTATTCAGGATCATGGGAAGGTCCCGCGAAGCTAAGCTTTCCTGCATCTGAAGCGGCGTCACAGTTGAAAATGCCACCGGGGTTTCTCTGGTTTTTGCCACATCACCTACCACTTCGACTTCAGTAAGGGTGGGTGTTTTCAACAAAAAATCATGGGTGACATCTGCATCCTTCACTTCAACATCTGTTTCCTGCGGAAGATATCCCACATAAGATACTTTAAGATGGTAGGTTCCTTTATCAACCTTGATATAATACCTTCCATCCATATCAGCGACAACCCCTTTATTGTCGCCATATAAAACGGTAGCACCAATGAGTGTTTCCCCCGAACCGGCATCTTTCACGACACCTCTGATCATCCGTTTCTGGGCAAATAATAAGGCAGGAAGAGCCAGGATCATCAGTAAAACAGTATAGCGTTTTATCATAAGAATAGTTTTAGGAATTGTTTTGACGCAACATAGGGGCAAGCAGAAAGCTTGCCCCTATGAAACATTGAGTCATATTGTCCGGATAATATTATTGAATGATTATCTTTTTTATCACCGACTGATTGTTCCCATAAGATATTCTGACCAGGTAAATACCATCAGGGATTTCATTTAACACCACCCTGACTTCTTTCAAACGGGCAGAAAAATATTTGGCATATACCGTTTTCCCAACAATGGAAACGACTTCAACTGAAGTAATGGATTGAGTACCCGTAACCGTAAACTGGTTATTGATCACGGGATTTGGTTTAATGCTGACTTCCATACCCGACTGGGGGTCAGTGATTCCCTGGGAGGATTTACAATCGCACCAATGGCTTCCTAAACTGTCAAAAAAGTTGGCGGGTAAAGTATCATATTCGAGGAGGGTATAAAAACTGTCGGGAATGCCTCCGGTCTGTGTATCACCGTAATGACTCATGGTTACACGGTCAACACCATATTTTACCGTATGCTTGCGGATAAGTGTATGGCTTTTGGTAAGGTATTTCCCGGTTCCAATGACATAAGGCTTGGTATCAGTCCATGCGCCCGAAGGGCTGTAGGTTCCCTGCCAGTTTTTCGGACGAACACCGATTTCGCCAAAGATATCAATGTCTTTCCATGTTAAATTGGGTTGTTTTTTCTGAAGGGAAACAGCATCATCCCCATTCCAGAATACTACATTTCCTCCGGGGGTTGTTCCACCATAATCATAGGGTGCAAGCCAGTTGGCTTTTTTTCTTAATCCGGCCCAAACCATGGTATCCTGTCCTGGTTTGGTGGTATCCTGAATAATCACCCAGGCCTGGAAAGGAGCAATGGTCCCGGTCAGTGGCAGGGTATAAAGCAATTCCTGGTCGGAAGTGGTGCTTCCGTTGGAAAAACGGATAAGGCGGTATTCATTATCCAGGGTGATCGGACTGCTTGTGGGGTTGTACAATTCAAGCGCTTTGTTGTTATTCCAGCCTTCCACATACTCCGACATGAAAATATCAGAGCAATCGGTCTGGGAATAAATCATCCCGACCGAGAAAAAGGCAATCAAAAAAGGTAAAAGTTTTTTCATATCATTTGTTTTTAAAGTTTCTTCAAGGAAATCATTACAAAAATAGAAAAAGAATGGGATTAAATGTTAAGACAGGATTAAATGTTAGTAACTTTTTGAACAAAAAAGGGAGCAATCCGGGCCAGGGCTTCTTCAATTCCGGCAATATCTTTCAGGCTCAGAAACAGTTTTCCCTTCTCTTCTTTCATTTTACAACTGTATGGATTCTTCTTGATGAAATCAAGCACTGCAGTGAATTGAAGCGACTGATAATAAGGTGATTCAGGATTAGAAATGAAATATGCAGTCAGGCGGTTGTTCCGTAAAACCAATTTTTCAAAGCCGATTTTTCTTGCCAGCCAACGCAAACGGATGGTCATCACAAGGGCTTCGGTCTGGGCTGGAAGCGGCCCGAATCGATCCTGTAATTTTTCTTTAAATTTTACCAGATTTTCTTCGGTTTCTATGGAATCAAGTTCTTTATAAAGGTTTAAGCGCTCCGTGATGCTGGTAATATAATGATCGGGAATAAGGATTTCAAGATCGGTTTCAATGACGCAATCTTTCACATATTCTCTGGGCCGTTCATCGGGGAATACATCCCGGAATTCGTTTTCTCTGAGTTCAAGGAGGGCTTCATCCAGGATTTTCTGGTACATTTCATAGCCGATTTCCGAAATAAAACCACTTTGTTCTCCTCCCAGGATATTTCCGGCGCCCCGGATGTCGAGGTCGCGCATGGCAATGCTGAAGCCGCTACCAAGGTCCGCAAATTCCTCAATGGTCCGAAGGCGCTTCCTTGCTTCATCGGTCAGGGATGACATGGGGGGGGCAAGGAGGTAACAAAATGCTTTTTTATTGGATCTCCCCACCCTTCCCCTCAATTGATGAAGATCGCTCAGACCATAATGGTGGGCATCATTGATAATGATGGTATTGACATTCGGAATATCCAATCCCGACTCAATGATGGTCGTGGCAACGAGTACATCATATTCCCCTTCAATGAAGCCAACCATGATCTTTTCAAGTTTGCCGCCTTCCATTTGTCCGTGTGCGATGGCAATGGTTGCTTTCGGAACGGCCCTTTGTATCATACCGGTAACTTCCAGGATATTCTGTACCCTGGTATTTACAAAAAACACTTGTCCGCCTCTTCCGATCTCGTCATGGATGGCTTCCCGTATGACCGCTTCACTGAAGGGATGGATTTCGGTTTGTACGGGGTAGCGATTGGGAGGCGGGGTGTTGATGATGGAAAGGTCGCGCGCCCCCATGAGGGAGAATTGCAGGGTTCGCGGAATGGGGGTTGCCGTTAAGGTCAGGGTATCCACGTTCACCCTGAGTTGTTTTATTTTTTCCTTTGCCCCTACTCCGAATTTTTGTTCTTCGTCGATGATTAAAAGTCCAAGGTCCTTAAATTTAATATCCTTACTGAGCAAGCGATGCGTTCCGATGAGAATATCAATCTTCCCGGCTGCCAGGTCCTGAAGGATTTTCTTCTGGGCATTGGCCGATCTGAAACGGCTGATATAATCCACCCTGCCCGGAAAATTCCTCAGCCGATCAGAAAAGGTTTTATAATGCTGTAAGGCCAGGATGGTGGTGGGAACCAAAATAGCTACCTGTTTGCTTTCCGTTATAACTTTAAAAGCCGCCCGGATCGCGATCTCGGTTTTTCCAAAACCTACATCTCCGCATATGAGACGGTCCATGGGATAGGATTCCTCCAAATCTTTTTTTACATCGTTGGTCGCCTTTAACTGGTCGGGGGTGTCCTCATAGATGAAAGAAGCTTCCAGCTCTGTCTGCAGATAAGTATCGGGGGTATAGGCTACACCGCTGGTGGCCCGTCGTTCTGCATACAGTCTGATGAGATCTTTGGCAATGTCCTTGACCCGGCTTTTTGTTTTTGTTTTCAGCTTGTTCCAGGTATCTGAACCCAGACGGTTAAGGGTAGGAGCCGTGCCTTCTTTCCCGGCGAATTTCGTGATCCGGTGGAGGGAGTGAATGCTCACGTACAGCAAATCATCATTCTTGTATATCAGCCGGATTGCTTCCTGCTCTTTTCCATTGTTCACGATCTTTTCGAGTCCATCGAAACGTCCGATCCCATGATCAATGTGGGTTACGAAATCGCCTGGTTTCAGGTCATAAAGCTCTTTCAGGGTCAGCGCTTCTTTGCTGGTATATCCGTCACGCAGGTGAAAACGGTGGTAGCGTTCAAAAATCTGGTGATCGGTGTAGCAGGCAACCTTTAAATCCCGGTCGATAAATCCTTCATGAAGCGAAAAATTCAGCGTATTATACAAGCCCGGTAAGGAAGGCGGATGACTGAGGGCGGATGACGGATTGGCTTCCTCTTTTCTGGCTTCAATTTCTTCAAAAATACTATGCAAGCGTTCTGCCTGTTTAAGATTATCAGCCAGTAAAAGGTTCTGGTAGCCCTCGTTTGCATTCTGGTAAAGATTGTTTGCAAGCAGGTCGAAATTTTTATGAAAAGAAGGTTGGGGAACGGTATTGAAAATTACCTTCAGCCCCGTTTTAAAATAAAATTGATTCCCGAATTCCAGACTGGAAAAAGACAGCAAAGATTCCAGAAATTCTCTCCCCTGAAGTGTCAGATCGGAGACCGGTCGTTTATCCATGAGTCCGGCAATAAATGCAATATCATCCGTCCAGACCATGGCATTTTCCGGCAAAAATGAAAAAATAGCTTCATTGGGGATTTTCCTTTGCGCCGACACCCTGATATCCGGAACAATGGTAATCCCGGTTTTCTTCTCTATGGATAATTGTGTGGAAGGATCAAAGGTGCGTATTGAATCCACTTTATCACCCAGAAATGAAATACGGTAGGGATGATCATTGCTGAAAGAATAAATGTCAATGAGACCTCCCCTGAGCGAAAACTGACCCGGTTCAAAAACAAAATCTGCGCGTTCGAATTCATATTCCAGGAGCAGATCAAGGATGAAGTCCATGTTGACCTGTTCCCCTACTGAAAGCTTCAGGGTGTTTTTCTCAAGGAATTTTTTATTCACCACCTTTTCCGCGATCGCTTCCGGATAACTCACCAGGATGAAGTTCGGCAATTTCCGGTTCAAACAGTTTAATACTTCCGTGCGGGCAAGCAAACCCTGGTTATCTTTCACGCCCGAATCAATGCTTCGCTTAAATGAAGAAGGAAAGAACAGCACCTGTTTTTTTTCGGAAGGCTGATCTTTATCATCGAGCACATTTTCCAGGTCGTTGTAGAAGTAGGCTGCGCTCTCCTTGTCGGGAAGAATAATAAAATGCATTCCCTGAATGGTCTTATAAACGGAAGCTGCAACCAATGGGCGCGAAGAACCCACAAGTCCCTTCAGATGCAAACAAAACCGGGTTGGCTGGTGGGTGAGCAGGTTTGTGAGCAAGGAGGATTGTTTTAAAACTTCCCTGATCCCGGGATGCTCCTGGTAAGCTGCAAGTAATCCTGTGTGATCCAACCCGTTATATCGGTTTAAAATCGGGTGAATGTTGCTTCATAAATTCCTCTGCTTTCTCAACCATATGAACGGGCCCGACAAATATAGGGGATCGCTCATGCAAAGCTTCCGGCTGTATGTCGAGGATACGCCTGAATCCATCGGAGGCTTTTCCCCCGGCCTGTTCCGCCAGGAATGCAGCAGGGTTACATTCATACAGCAGCCGGAGTTTTCCTTTTTTACGCTTAATGGTTCCGGGATAAATAAAAATCCCACCCCTGATAATATTTCGGTGGAGGTCGGCAACCATGGAACCAATATAGCGCGTTGAATAAGGCCGATTGGTGTTTTTATCGTCCTGCCGGCAATATTGGATGTACTGTTTGACGCCCTCGGGGAAATAAATGTAATTGGCTTCATTTACCGAATAAATATTACCGCCTTCGGGATATTTCATGTTTGGATGACTGAGAATAAAAAGGCCCACAGAGGGATCAAGGGTGAAGCCATTGACTCCGTTTCCGGTAGTATAAACCAGCACCGTGGAGGATCCGTAAAGCACATAACCAGCAGCTACGAGATTTCTCCCGGGCTGCATAAAATCCTCAAGGTTGGCAGGTCCCCCAACGGACCGGCGAAGGTAAATGGAAAACAAGGTGCCGATGGAAACATTGGATTCGATGTTTGAGGAGCCGTCGAGGGGATCAATGGCTACCACATATTTACCGGCCTTCGAACGTACTGAATCAAATACAATGATTTCTTCGTTTTCTTCTGAACCTACGGCACAACATTCTCCTCCTGACTGGAGAGCCGCCAAAAACTGTTCGTTGGCAAAAACATCGAGTTTTTTCTGGTCTTCTCCCTGAACGTTCACTTCCCCGGCATAACCCATCACATTTCCAAGGCCAGCCCGGTTGACTTCCCGGTTTACAAATTTTGCTGCAATCCCGATGTCATTCAGTAAACGGGTCAGTTCTCCGGTAGCATTCGGATATTCGGCCTGTTTTTCAACAATAAATTCATTCAGGGTACTGAATTTCATAAAGGAGGGTATTAAAAGGCAAAGTTACAAAAATTTACATGCTCATTTTTTCCGTATTTTTGGCGAATGCTAATCAATGTCTACAAATTTGGCGGCGCTTCCGTGAACAGTGCCGCCGGTGTCGAAAATGTGGCCGGAATTCTGAAAAAGCGCGGGAAACAACCTTTGGTCGTGGTGGTTTCTGCCATGGGTAAAACAACCAATGCCCTGGAAACCCTGTTGAAATTTTTTCTATGCGGGGATTCATTGTCAATGGTTGAAGCCTATCAGCAGATAAAAAAATTCCATTTTGACCTGCTGAATGAACTTTTTTCGAATAAAAATCATAGGGTATTTCTTGAACTGGAAGGTCTCTTTGAGCATCTGCGGGCTTATCTCCGGAGAAAACAACTGGAAAAAGGGAACCTTCTTGATTATGATTTCGAGTATGATCAGATTGTTGTTTTTGGTGAATTATTTTCCACCTGTATTGTTCATCATTACTTAGCTTCCCGGAAGATTGCCGTTGAATTGCAGGATGCAAGGGAGCTGATCAGGACAGACAGAACATACCGTGACGGGAAAGTGGACTGGGATCTTACCGGAAAACTGATATCGGAGAAAATCAGGTCCATGCTGAAAAAACCATCGGCTCAGGCCGGCATGATCCTTACCCAGGGCTTTATCGGGGGCGACCCTGAAGGAAATTCCACCACCCTTGGCCGCGAAGGCTCTGATTATTCTGCAGCCATCTTCGCTCATGCCTTAAAGTCAAAAGAAGTGACGATATGGAAGGATGTACCCGGGGTGATGAATGCCGACCCGAAATGGATGAAACAGGCCAGGAAACTAGAGACCCTTTCATACCATGAAGCCATTGAGCTGGCATATTTCGGGGCCTTTGTCATCCATCCGAAAACCATCAAGCCCCTTGAAAATGCCAATATTACCTTGAATGTCAGATCATTTCAACACCCGGAGGAAGAAGGAACCACCATCAGAAATATCAGTCCCGGGAAAATTCCCTTTCCCATTTACATCCGGAAGCAAAACCAGGTACTGGTATCCATTTCTCCCCGCGACTTTTCCTTTATCGTGGAAGAAAACCTGAGTCAGATTTTCAATATTCTGGCAAAATACAGGATAAAAGTGAACGTGATGCAGAATTCGGCGATTTCCTTTTCCATATGCGTAGATGATGGAAATCAATCACTTCCAAAACTGATCTCTGCCCTGAGAAAAAAATACTATGTGCTTTACAACGACCAACTGGAACTCATCACCATCCGGCATTATACGCCCCAAGCCATTCGGCGTGTAACCAAAAACAAAACCCTGTTACTGGAACAGAAAACGAGGAATACGGTGCATTTGATTATGCAGGAAGAACCACCGGAAAATCATATCTGAATTCCTCAAATTCCGGTTTTTCCAAAATTTGGGTCAGAAAATCGATATATGCCGGTGTGAATGAAAATTTATTCACATCATAATAGTCATCGGAAAGGGGCTTGTTCCCGACCGCGCCCATATCGATGGAAGTGGTGTTAAATTCCTCGAGTTCCATAAAAGGAACGATTTTTTTCATAACCGGCATTTGACCGTAATCCTCCCGAAGCAGGAGGTCGACTACTTTATCGGCAAGTGTGGTGGTAAGTTTCCGGTCATAATGTCGGCAATGACCTGAACGGGCGTGATACCCGCTGATCTGTGCCCTGGCTTCAATGCCCAGCTTATTGGAAATTTCGGAAGCCACCACTCCGCTGACCCCGCCAAAACGCGGATGTCCGTATTCATCTACTTCGGAACTGGCATACACAACATCCACTTTACCCGATTTTTCGTTATACCATCGGATGCCCTCTGAAACAGGGATGACCAGACATTTTTTCCTTGAATTCATATAGGCTTCTTTCACGGTTTCCAGGAATACTTCCTTTCGTTCCTTTGTGATCTCAAATTCGGGGATCAGTCCAAGGGAGCCTCCTCCGAAAATGGCAGAACCGGTCAGCCAGCCTGCATCGCGACCCATCACTTCCAGTACAATAATACGGGAATGGGATTCGGCCGTGGTTCTCAGGGTTGAAGTAAATTCCATGACCGATCCGGCTGCGGAAGGAAATCCGGGACATAAAACAGCTTCAATATCCTTCCCCTGAAAATGATGAATGGTACGGGTTCTCAGATCATTGTCGATTGTTTTCGGAAACCCGATGACCGGAATGCCTTCCGTTTCAAACAAACGCTTTGCAGCTCCGTTTGTATCATCTCCGCCAATGGTGACCAGTACATCAATTTTATAGCGTTGAAAATTCCTTATTACCTGAGGCACGCGGCTTTCCGGATTTTTTTTAGAAGGGAAAGGGTTGGTGCGGCTGGAACGTAAAGCGGTACCCCCGTAATAGCCATCATAAGGCTGGTTTGAAAGGTCAACAATATTTCCTTCGCCCAGCAATCCCTTCCAACCCTGTAATACGCCCAGAACCCTGAATCCCAGTAAAGAGGCGCGGTTCCTGATGGCTTCTATGCTCGAATTGATGGCCGGGGTGTCGCCTCCCCCTGATAAGATGGCCAGGGTTTTTCCATTGAATAGCTTGTGCTCCTGTTTCATGGGTATAAGAAAAATTTACCGCAAAGCTAAAGAAAATAGTGAAAGAGGGAAATCATGAAGTTGCTAAACCGTAAATTGTTGCAATATTTTATCGATCAGTACCCGGGCTAGTTTAAACTCGGATTCGACCGTCCATCCCGCAATGTGAGGAGATAAAACTACATTACCCGCTTTCATCAGATATTGAAAATCCTCCGGAAGGTTGGCAGACAGTTTCTCAAATGACATATCTTCATATTCCAGCACATCCAGGGCTGCCCCCCTGACTTTTCCCGTTTTTAAATTCTTTACGAGATCCCCCGTATTTACCACCCCTCCCCGGGAAGTGTTGATGAGGAAAATCGGTTTTCTGAACATCTGAAAAAAACTGTCATTTGCCAGATGAAAAGTTTCATCGGAAAGCGGAACATGCAAACTGAAAATATCGGCAGATTCAAGAATTTCTTTCAGATCTGTTTCCCGGGTATTTCCATCCGAATAACCAAATTTGTATTTATCGTAGGAAATAACATTTGCTTCAAATCCCTGAAGTCGGCGGGCAAATGCTGCTCCCATGTTCCCATACCCGAGAATGGCAACGGTTTTTCCCTTGATTTCGATTCCCCGGTTTTCTTCTCTTTTCCATATGCCCTGCCTAACTTCCCGGTCGGCGCGGTTCAGGTGATTCATGAGCGAAAGCAGCATTCCGAGGGTGTGTTCCCCAACGGCATCCCGGTTCCCTTCCGGAGAATTTAAACAATAAATATTCCTGCTCCGTGCATATTCCAGGTCGATATTTTCCATCCCCGCTCCCACCCGGCCAATAAATCTGAGTTTACAGCCCCGGCCAAGAATTTCCCTATCCATTTTTATTTTACTCCGGATGATCACCCCGTCATAATCACCAATGATCCGCATAAAATCATCTTTCCCGTATTCCTGAAAATAATCGCATTGAAATCCGTGAGCCGTAAGTTCCTCACGCATCAGGGGATGGACAGAATCGATAAAAAGGACTTTAGGCATGAGTACGGTGGTATCGTTGCGACAGCTGACAAAGGTATTAAGGTTTCCCGGAGATTCTTCTTTATTATGGAGGATTTTCGTATTTTCGTTGTTCTAAATAATAATAAGGTGTGGAATTTTTTGGTTAGGCTGATATTAAGAAACCGGATCACCATCCTCGTGTTGATCGGGCTGTTCACTGCATTTATGGGTTACAAGGCGAAGGATGTGAAACTTCAGTATGAAAGCCAAAGTATTCTGCCCGATTCTGACTCCACCAACATCATCTATAAAAGTTTCATCAAACAATTCGGAGAAGATGGATCGGTCATGTTCCTGGGGATAGTTGACAGCAATCTTTTCCGCCTTTCCAATTTCAACGACTTCTATGATCTTTCCGATTCTTTAAAAAAAATCAGGGGCGTTGAGGGAATTGTATCCATTACGCGTCTTTTTCAGCTTGTCAAAAATGATTCCCTGAAGAAATTTGAATTCCTTCCGGTATGCCCTCAAAAACCAAGAACACAGCATGAACTGGATTCCATCAAAGCCTTGATTTATTCCCTGCCTTTTTACGAAGGCCTTGTATACAATAAATCCACTTCTGCCACACTTGTGGCGCTCACACTGGATAAAAAACTTGTCCAGTCAAAAGAACGCTTAAGATTGATACAGGAAATCAGGGCCATGGTCGAGCGTTTTTCGCAAAGGGATCAAGTTGAAGTACACTATTCGGGACTGCCGTATATCCGTACCCTCGTGGCCAAAATGCTACAAAATGAGATGAAGTTGTTCGTGGTCCTGGCCATCCTGATTTCCGCCCTTTTCCTCTTTGTCTTTTTCCGTTCCGTAAAAGCGGTGGTTTTCCCCATCCTGATTGTCATCATCAGTGTTGTCTGGGCACTTGGATTCATGTCGCTGTTTGGATATAAGATTACCATGCTCACTGCCATCATTCCTCCTTTGCTCATCGTAATCGGGGTGGAAAACTGCATTTTCATCTTAAATAAATATCATTACGAATACAGTCACCACCGAAACCAGGCCAAGGCGCTTTCAAGGGTGATACAACGCATCGGCATGGCAAACCTGCTCACCAATGCAGCCACAGCCACAGGTTTCGCGGCTTTTACCATCACCAACAACAAATTGCTGGTAGAATTCGGCCTGATCGCCGCCATCAATATCATGGTGATTTATGTGCTATCCCTGACCCTGGTTCCCATTTTCTTCAGTTTTTTACCACCTCCTAAAGGCAGGCACACCAGGCATATTCAGGAAAGCCTCGCCAAATCAGTGATAGATAAAGCGGTGTTCTGGGTAACTCATTACCGCAACCCGATTTACATTACCATGGGAATATTCATTGTGACCGGGGTAATCGGAGTGTCGCAGTTGAAAACAAGCGGGACGATTGTGGATGATATTTCCAAGCGTGATCCGATTTATAAAGACCTGCTCTTTTTCGAAAAACATTTCAAGGGTATTATGCCCCTCGAAATAACCATCGATACAAAAAAGAAAAAAGGCGTGATGCAGCTTGCAACGCTGAAAAGGATTGACCGGCTGCAGGACAGCCTGAGTACTTACCCCGAATTGTCGAAACCTTTGTCTCTTGTGGAAGTGATCAAGACCGCCCGTCAGGCATTTTACCAGGGAGATCCGGCATATTATGATCTTCCAAGCTCCAACGAACTTACTTTTATGGCCGACTATATTCCCACGTTTAATTCAAAAAAACGAAGCATTATCAATAATTTTCTGGATTCCAACATCCAGATCACCCGGGTCAGCGTACAGATGGCCAACGTAGGAACCAAAAAAATCGACAGTATCCAGAAGAAGCTGAAGCCAACCATCGACGCTATTTTCAGCCCGGATAAATATAAAGTCCAGGTTACAGGAACCAGTGTGGTGTTTTTAAAAGGAACCAATTTCCTGATCCGGAACCTTTGGGAAAGCATAGCCCTCGCCGTGGTAGTGATCGCCCTTTTACTCGCTTTTCTTTTTGCTTCCTGGCGCATGATCCTGATCTCCATGATCCCGAACCTGATCCCTCAGCTGTTGACCGGTGCCCTGATGGGATTCCTCGGAATTCCGATCAAGCCGTCAACCATTCTTATTTTCAGCATTGCATTGGGTATATCGGTGGATAACTCCATACAGTTTCTTTCCAGGTACCGGCTGCAACTCAAACATTCCGGTCATAATATTCCATTTTCGGTCATTTCGGCACTCAAGGAAACCGGCTACAGCATGATTTATTCCTCGACGGTATTGTTTTTCGGTTTTGCCATTTTCATATTATCTTCTTTCGGAGGAACCCAGGCGCTTGGCTTCCTGATCTCTTTCACCTTGCTGGTCGCAGGCCTTCTAAACATGCTCGTGCTGCCGTCACTTCTCCTGACTCTTGATAAATGGAGCACTACCAAAGCGTTTGAAGAACCCCTTGTGGAAATTTATAAGGATCTTGGGGATTAAAAATGATCGTTACATATTACGTTCAGTAAAATTTGCAAAATGAAAGGTATTATTCTCGCCGGTGGATCCGGCACAAGACTGCACCCTTTGACCCTTGCCGTCAGCAAGCAACTGATGCCGGTTTATGATAAACCCATGATTTATTATCCCCTCTCGGTGCTGATGATGGCGGGCATACGGGAAGTGCTGATTATTTCGACCCCTCAGGATCTGCCTAATTTCAGGCAATTACTGGGCAACGGAGCTGCACTGGGTTGTTCTTTCACCTATGCTGAACAAAAAATTCCCAATGGTCTTGCGCAGGCGTTTGTGATCGGTAAACCTTTTATCGGGAAGGATAAAGTTGCCCTGATCCTTGGCGATAATATATTTTATGGCAGCGGTTTATCACAAATCGTGCAGGAAAACAATGACCCGGAGGGGGGAGTGGTTTTTGCCTACCATGTGAACGACCCTGAACGTTATGGCGTGGTGGAGTTTGATAAAGATTTCAAAGCCCTTTCCATTGAAGAAAAACCCAGGTATCCAAAATCCAGTTATGCGGTTCCCGGTTTATATTTCTATGACAATTCTGTAATCGAGGTGGCCCGGAACATCCAGCCCAGCGCCCGGGGAGAATACGAAATCACAGATGTAAACCGTCATTACCTTCAGCAAGATCAGCTAAAAGTCGGGGTGCTCAGCCGGGGAATTGCCTGGCTTGATACCGGCACCTTTGAATCTTTAATCCAGGCTGCCCAGTTTGTGGAAGTGGTACAAAATCGCCAGGGTCTTAAAATCGGTTGCATTGAAGAAATTGCTTACCGTATGAATTTTATCAGCCCCGAACAGCTTGAAAAAGTGGCGCAGCCTTTAATGAAAAGTGGTTACGGGCAGTACCTTATCAACCTTCTGGATTAAAAGCGTCTAATCATGCAATCCGCCTCCATACTTCAGCAAAAAATAAAGGAAGCTTTTTTGAAGGCAGGCTTTCTTGCTGAACCCTCAGCGCTTTATGAACCCATTGATTACACCCTCACACAATCCGGAAAAAGACTTCGTCCGTTGCTGGCACTCATGAGCTGCGACCTTTTCGGCGGGGATCCTGATCTGGCCATGTATCCGGCCATGGGACTGGAAATCTTTCATAATTTCACCCTTCTTCACGATGATATCATGGACCGGGCGCCTGTAAGGCGCGGAAGAGCAACTGTGCATAGAAAATGGAATGTGAACACGGCCATTCTTTCCGGTGATACCATGTTTGTGATTGCTTATGAATATATTACCAAAACCGAGTCCTCAAAACTTTCCCCGGTTCTTGAACTATTTAACACCA
>Ga0268284_1000378_pt1 | contig 32403 bp, 29 predicted proteins | sample saktaG_14_FD_190137 | JGI IMG/M metagenome (GOLD analysis project Ga0268284, IMG submission 190137) | Saline water microbial communities from Sakinaw Lake, British Columbia, Canada - sak_2013_06_06_40m | ecosystem: Environmental > Aquatic > Non-marine Saline and Alkaline > Saline ...
TCTAACTGAAGCGGCGGGGTTGGACTCATCGCGCGGCTTCCTGTTCGACTTGCAGGCTGACGCCGTTGAAGAACTCGACGCTCTTGGCGATTTCCGGCATGGATTCCAACCAGTTATAGGCATACTCCAGCCCCCACATCGTCGGCTTGAGACCGAGCCGGTGGACTTCCTTGATGAACGCCTCGGTTTTTCCAACGCCGGTGCCCCACGGCACGTCGTGGCCTTGGGCGGTGAGTTCATTGAGGTCATGCATCTGCACCGTGATGAGGCGGTCCTTGAGCAAGGCCACGGACATGACGGGATCAAGGCCTGCACGCATCCAGTAGCCCAAGTCGGCGCAAGCGCCGAGGCGTTTGCTGCGGCCCTCGCAGGCTTTGAGGATGCCTTCGGGTTTCCAGTAAACGGGTGAAGCTTGTGGGTCGTGGTTGTGCAATGCCACGTTGATGGCGTATTCGTCGCAGAACTTTTCTATCATGTCGAGCGCCTCTAACTTCGGCTCGGACATGAAGGTTTCGATGCCGATCTTGCGGCCAAACTCAAACACCTTGCGGCAACCCGCCTCATCGCCGGGGATGTCGTGAATGTAATAGGTGAGCATGCGCACGCCCGCGGCATCGAGCTTGAAGCGGATTTGCCGTATCTCCTCATCGCTCAGCCCTGGCTCCAGGTTCTTGGGAATGTCCTTGCTCACTTGCTGGAAGCTGAGTCCGCCCATGAATGGCAGGCCGAGTTGCGCGGTCTTGTCGATGGCTTCGAAGAAAGTGAACTTTTGAAAGGTGTAGGCTTCGACACCCAGCCGCCAGCCGAGTTTTTCCTGGGCGCGGATGGCGGGCGTGAGTTTCGCGCTGGGAATCGTCGGGGCCGGCAAATCGCCGAGGACGAACTGTGTCGCTGCCAGATAGAACTGCAGCATCTTCGGATCCCAAAAGATCGCGGGCTGATGGGCAATCGTGCAATAGAAGGTGCGGCCGCGGCCATAGTTGCGCACCCATGCCAGCGCGAAGTCGTTGTCCGCCCGTTCCAGGTTGCCATAACCCGGTCCTTGCTTGAGGTCGGTCTTGTCCGTGTCGATGCTGAACAACGCGCGCAGGCGGTTGCGCGAGTATGGCTCATGCACGCGGAAGAACTCGCTGCGGTAATCGAATCCCTGACCACCGAACGGCGCGTTGAGCGGATGTGCCGGATCGTCGAGCTTGATGAAAACATGCTCGTCATTGGCCCGATGGTTCGCGCCGCGTGCGCCGATCATCAGTGCGAACTCCGGCCAGTCCTCGGTCGCGCCGGGCCACTGCATGAAGGCGACGGAAGAACCGTGCACGCCCATCATGCCACCGCCGGCATAGACAAAATCAGCCAGGTTTTGCCGCAGTCCGGGATCGGTGAAGCAATTGCCCACGGTGTTGTTGAAGAACACCGCGTCGAAGTGCCGCAGGCTCTCACGCTCGAACACTTTAGGATCGCTGCTAACCGTCGTCTCGAACGCGCCGGTCTTCCGCCCCATGAGGGTGAACGCAAGATCGGCCGTGGGGATGGACGCATGGCCGCCATAGTTCACGTTCAGCTCGAAAATGAGGAGCTTGCGCGGCTTGAGCGGCTTCGCGAAGGCGGCGCCGGGGATGGCGGCCTCAATGTTCAGGCGCTCGGCCTCCGGGACCACCTGCGCGTCCGTCGGCACCAACCCGCACCCAAGCCACGCGAGAATTCCTGCTCTGATAGTCATTGCCTTGGTTCCGCGCCGATCTTTCACGCCTGCCGCGCGGATCAGGGCGGATCTGTTTTCACGTGCACTCATGTTGGCCACAGGCTTTCACGCCGGATGGAGGGTGTCAAGCGGCAGGGATGCCCAAGGGCCGCCTGCGTGAGCCCGCGCCTCTGACCCCTGTTCCCTGACAAATCGGGACTTTTCCTTGCGTAAAGAAGTTTTCGCCTTTCCGATACCGCCGTCCATGATTCCAGCCAGAGCTTTTTCCATCACACGCTTGCTTGTCCTGCCCTGGCTGGTGGCAGGAGCTATTGGCCAGAGCGGGCCGCAAGGTGGCACGCCGCCGGGCCCCTTGAGCGCGGAGGTTTTCATCGTGAAGAGTGCGCCCTTCGCGCAGACGCTCTCGACGGTCGGCACCTTGCGGGCCAACGAATCGGTGACGCTGGTCTCGGAACTTTCGCGACGCTTGGTGAAAATCCAGGTTGCGGAAGGCTCGGATGTCGCGGCCGGCGATTTGCTTTTCAAACTCGATGACAGCGATCTGGTGGCCGAGCTCGGGGAAATCGATGCTCGCATGAAACTCGCGAGCATCAACAAGAAACGGGTGGACACCTTGTTGCCGCGCAAGGCGATCAGCCAGCAGGAATTTGATAGTTCCACCTCGGCGCTGGTCCTGCTGGAAGCCCAGCAAAACACCCAGCAGGTCCAGATTTCCAAAACCGAAATCCGGGCGCCGTTCGCCGGCCGGGTCGGCGTGCGCCAGGTCAGCGAAGGCGCTTTCGTCTCGCCGACCACGCCGCTCATCACACTCCAGGATGTCTCGCGCATCAAAGTGGATTTCCCGCTGCCGGAGCGCTACTCGGGCGAGGTGACAAGCGGCCAGAAATTCACCTTCACCGTCGCCGGCAACGGGCAGGTTTTCGAAGGCACTGTGACCGTGCTCGAACCGTCGATCGACGCCACCACCCGGAGTCTGTTAGTCCGCGGCTTGTGCGCCGCGCCAAAAGGCTTGTTGCCGGGCGGATTCGCCGAGGTGACGCTGACCTTGGCAGGGCTGGCCCATGGTTTCATGGTGCCGAGCCAGGCGATCGTGCCCTCGCCGCGCGGCCAGGGGCTGTATGTGATCGCCGACGGCAAGGCGAAGTTGCAGCAAGTGGAGATCGGCATCCGCACCGCTGATCAGGTGCAGATCCTGAGCGGCGTCAACGAGGGCGACGTGGTGGCCACCACCAATCTGCTGCGCATCCGTCCCGGTCTGGAAGTCACCGCCGCAGGGAAATGAGTCTATCAGAAACCAGCATCCGGCGCCCGGTGCTCGCGATCGTGATGTCGCTCATCATCGTGCTGTTCGGCGGCACCGGCTTTTATTTCCTCGGCGTGCGCGAGTACCCGGCCGTGGACCCGCCGATCGTCACGGTGCAGACGACCTATCCGGGAGCCAATCCGGACGTGGTCGCCTCGCAGATCACCGAGCCGCTGGAGCAGGTGATCAACGGCATCGCGGGTATCCGCACCCTGGCCTCCGAATCGCGCCAGGAACGCAGCACCATCACCGTCGAGTTCACGCTGGACTCGGATCTGGACACGGCCGCCAATGATGTTAGGGACCGTGTCGCGCGGGCGGCCCGCAGCTTGCCGGTGGATGCCAATCCGCCGGTGGTGGAAAAGGCCGATGCGGATTCCTCGCCGATCCTGTTCCTCTCGCTGGCAAGCGACCAACGCAGCATCCTGGAGGTCAGCGACATCGCGGACCGGGTCGTGCGCGAGCGGATGGAGACGATTCCCGGCGTCTCTTCTGTTAGAATCTTCGGGGAAAAACGCTACGCCATGCGGCTGTGGATGGACCCGGTGAAACTCGCGGTCCACCGCCTGACTCCGGCGGACGTACAACGCGCGCTGGACGCCCAGAACATTGATCTGCCCAGCGGCCGGCTCGAAGGGGCCACCAACGAGTTGTCGCTGCGCACGCTGGGCCGGCTTGCCACGCCCGCGGATTTCGAGAACCTCATCATCAAACAGGAGCACGGCCGGCAGATCCTGTTCAGCGACATCGGCAATGCCGAACTCGGTCCCGAGAACCTGCGCACCGGCTTCAAGAGTGACCGGCTCTATCGCATCGGCGTGGCGATCATCCCGCAGCCTAACACCAATGCCATCGCCATCGCGGACGAGTTCCACAAACGCCTGGAACAGGTGAAAAAGGAGGTGCCGCCTGATGTCACGGTCGAGATCGGCTATGATTTCACGCGCTTTGTCCGGCGCTCGGTGGCCGAGGTCGAGGACACGCTGGTGATCGCCTTCGGACTGGTGGCGTTGATCATATTCCTGTTCCTGCGCGACTGGCGTTCGACGATCATTCCGGTGATCGCGATTCCGGTGAGCATCATCTCGGGTTTCTTCATCATGTATCTGGCCGGGTATTCGATCAATGTGCTGACGTTGGTGGCCATCGTGCTGTCCATCGGCCTGGTCTGCGATGATGCGATCGTGGTGTTGGAAAACATCTACGCGAAAATCGAGCAAGGCATGTCGCCGCTGGAGGCCGCATTGAAAGGCTCGCGTGAAATCTACTTCGCGGTCATCTCCACGACGTTCGCGCTGGCGGCGGTGTTCCTGCCGCTGATCTTCCTGTCCGGTCTAACTGGACGGCTGTTCCGTGAATTCGGCATCACCCTGGCGGGCTGCGTGCTCGTTTCCGCCTTTGTCGCGCTCACGCTCTCGCCGATGATGTGCCGGTTCCTGCTCAAACCCCATGGCGTGCGCCCGAACATTTTCTACCGCTCCACGGAGCCGTTTTTCCGGATGATCACCGCGGGTTACCGCGCGAGCCTGGCGCCGTTCCTGCGCTGGCGCTGGCTGGCGATTCCTATCCTGTTGGGCAGCGGGGGGCTCATCGTGTGGCTGGTCACCCATATCCCGCGCGAACTCGCGCCGCTCGAAGACCGGGAAAACGTCCGGATCAATATCACCGCGCCCGAGGGTGCCAGCTTCGAATACACCGAGAGTTGGATGGATAAGATCTCGATCTACGTGGAGGAAAACGTGCCTGAGCGTTTCCGCTCGTTCAGTATTCTCGGCGGCGGCGGCGGACGCTCGGATGCCAACGCGGCCATCCAGAATATCTATCTGAAAACGCCGGCCGACCGGACCCGCACACAGGCCCAAATCGCCGAGCAACTCACCAGGGACATGCAGGACTTCACCGGCGTTCGGGCCATCGCCACACAGCCGCCCACTATCGGCGACCGCCGCAGCGGACAGCCCCTGTCTTATGTGCTCCAGGCACCGAATTTCGAGGCGCTGGTCAAGGTGTTGCCGGAGTTTCTCGCGGCGGCGAGCCAGAGCCCGATCCTCCGCCAGATTGATGTGGACTTGAAGGTGAACCGTCCGGAGGGTGTTATTTCCATCAACCGCAAGAAGGCGGCCGAACTGGGAATCTCGGTGGAGGAAATCGGCAAGACCGTGGAATTCGCGTACTCCGGCCGGCGGTTCGGTTACTTTTTAAAGGACGGCAAGCAGTACCAGATCATCGCTCAAATGCGCCGCCAGGACCGCAACGACCCCGGGGATTTGAAAAAACTCTTCGTGAAAACCGCGGCCGGGGCGATGGTTTCTTTGGATAATCTTGTTAGCTTCACCGAGTCCGCCAGCCCGGCGGCGATCTTCCGTTTCAACCGCGCGGTTTCCGCGACGATCCAGGGGACGCCCGCGCCGGGCCACACGCTCGGCGACGGCATTGCGGAGCTCGACCGTGTGGCGAAGAAGGTCCTGCCGGAGAACTTCCGCACGTCGCTGGCGGGTCAATCGCGGGATTTCGCGGAGAGCTCGTCCTCGCTGTTGTTCGCCTTCCTGCTCGCGCTGCTCATTATCTATCTGGTGCTTGCGGCGCAGTTCGAGAGTTTCCGCGATCCGTTCATCATCATTCTAACGGTCCCGCTGTCCGTTGCCGGGGCGCTGCTTTCGCTGCACGTCACCGGCCAGACATTGAACGTGTTCAGCCAGATCGGCATCATCATGCTCATCGGCATCGTGACCAAAAACGGGATTCTCATCGTCGAGTTCGCCAATCAGCGCAAGGAGGCCGGACTCGCGAAAATCGAGGCGGTGTTGGACGCGTCCGTCGCGCGCTTCAGGCCGATCCTGATGACCAGCCTTGCCACCATCTTCGGCATCCTGCCCATCGCGCTCTCACTCGGCGCGGCCGGCGGATCGCGCCAGTCGTTAGGAATCGCGGTGGTCGGCGGGCTGATCTTCTCCGGTCTGCTCACGCTCTTTGTGGTGCCGGCGGTCTACGCGATTTTCTCGCGCGGCACGGTCAAACATTTGTGATTTGCGGGGATCCGATCGCCGCACGGCAATTCACCCGCACCAGGGGGCTTGTCCCCTTGGATGGGAAAGGTCGGATCGTGGGGCTGCCCTTTTTCCAAAACCCCTTGCGACGGCAAGGGCACAAGGCCCTTGGCGTCGCCCAACGGAAATCCGTGCGAAAATCCGCTTGGCCAAACCTGAGGCGACACGTTTCCCGCTTGCCATGAGCGGGCTTTGTATGGCAAAGCACCCGCATGACGACACTCGAAGAGGCGGCGGAGCAATTGCGGGAGATCCGTTCGATGATGGAGCGGGCGACGATTTTCCGGGCCTTGAGCGGGGAGACCGCGCTGATTGGCGGCGCGGTGGCGCTGGCGGTGGCATGGGCATCGGAAAAGCGGCATGGCTGGAGCTGGTCGGGTTGGTGGCTGGGAGGACTGGGTCTGGTGTTGGCCTTCAATGTGTTTCAGATATTCCGAATGAGGGCGGTGCATCATCGGCCGTTTTGGAGTCCCGGCTTGCGGCTCGCTTTGCGCGGGGCGCTGCCCTCGTTGATCGCCGGGGGATTTCTCGGGTTGTTGTTTGTACGTGGCGGCTCGAACCAGGCGGCCGCCTGCCTTTGGATCTTGCATTACGGACTCGCGTTGCTGGCGATCCGCGAGTTCGCGCCAAAGTCGATGGTTTGGCTCGGCTGGGCTTTTGTCGTCTTCGGGCTGGGCTGTCTGGCCTCGGTCGCGGGGTTCGTGGACCTCGCGCCAGAATGGACCCGGCACGTGAATGGATCGCGACTCATGGCCATCGCCTTTGGCGGATTTCACTTGGTGTATGGCGGCCTGATCGTCACCACCGGCCGACGTGAGGAACCCACGGCATGATCGATTTCTCCCAACTCGACCGCACAATCCACGAGAAAGGGCGGCTATCCATCATGACGCTGCTCGCCTCTCGTGGTGAAGCCTGGGCGTTTCAAGACCTCAAGGCCCAGCTCGAGATGTCCGACGGCAATCTCATCACCCACCTGCGAACGCTGGAAAAAACCGACTTCATCAGCGGCGAAAAATTGACCGGCCCCGGACGTCCCCAGACACGTTACGCCCTGACCACCACCGGTCGCGAGGCCTTCCTCGCCTACCTCGGCGTGCTCGAACAAATCCTCGGCCTCGGCAAATAATTCGCTTGCCGAATTGCGCTTTGCGCGACAAAGTTCCATGCCATGCAACGATTTCGTCCCGCTTCACGTCCTGATGCTTTGTGCCACAAAGCTCTAACATCCCTTGATGAGAAGCGTTTCATGGCACCTGCCGAACGGAAGACGGTGTTGCAGGTGGCGGGCTTCCTGGGCATGGATGAAGTCACTCGTGCGGCGATGGGGCGGCTGTTTGCGTTGGCGGAATCGCGGAAAACCGGGGTGGCTGGGCGCTTCATGCCGGACGACGGGGTGAGCGCCCGCTTGGCAGAGCGGGGCATCGTGGAAAACGTGGACGAGGCGGATTTTTTCCGGTTCCGGCGGGTGGTGATTCCCTATGGTGGGATTACGCTGCGCCAGCGGCGGGATTGGGAAGAGCGAGGATATCCGTTGGAGGATTTCTCCGCGCCGCAGGTTCGCCGGGCGCAGGTGGCCTTAGGCTTGTTAGGGATCGAAGGAGCGCGGGGTTTGGTGATCGGCAGACACGACGATGCGGAAAGCCTCGCACTGGCCGGTGGCAGTCCCGGAACCAAAATCCTGGAAGACACCACCGACACCGCGCGCCTGGAGTTTGCACCGGCCTTCGGGGCGGTGTGTCAAACGACCCTCTCGCCGCGGCGCGTTGCCTGGCTCGTCCAACAGTTGCGGTTCCGGTATCGCGACGCCCGGGTGACCTTTCTGGATACGATTTCACCGTCGATGGCCACGCGGGAGGAAGCCCTGGAAAAACTGCTGGTCACCTGCGAAAGCGTGGTGATCGTCGGCCGGGCCGGGGAAGCTTCGTGCGAGGCGCTCATGGAGACCGCGCTGCGCCGGGGCAAACCCGCGCTGGTGGTGGCCGGTCCGGACGAACTCAAGGCCGACGATTTCACGGGAATTCCACGGGTCGCCCTCACGGCGGGTGCCTTCGCGCTGGATGAAACGATCCGTGCCGTGGCCGAGGCCCTGGCGCAGATGTGATTTCCAGTCATGGCGTCTCAATTTCCGGTTAGCAAAATCTTGATGCGATCGCATCAAGATTTCGTACGGGGTTGTTTCCGGGGACCCAGACCTCGCGCTGCGGCAAATCCGGAGCATCGGGGAGGGAATCCGAAAAAGCAAACCGGCCGCGCAGGCGGTCAGATTTCGAGAATTTCCACCTCGTAGCCGTCCGGATCGGTGACGAAGGCCATTTTGCGGGCACCTGCGGCGAACTTTTCGCGCCAAGCGGACGGCCAGATGTCGATGCCTGCGGATTCGACCTTGGCGCAGTATTCGAGGATGTCCGGCACGCCGAGGGCGGTGTGCATCAGGTCTTCGGGACAACGCGCGGGGTAGTCGGGCGAGTGGCAGAGTTCAAGAAAGACATCGTTTCCCGGGAGCACGAGGAAGGCCAACCGGTTGCCTTGCGGCGAGTCTCTGAATTCGCGGAGGGTGTAACCGAGCGTTTGGTAGAAGGCGACCGAGCGGTCGAGATCGTGGACCCGGATGCGGGTGTGGAGGAAGCGGATCATGGTGCGAAGACTTTGGAACCCTTTAACGCCTTTGCCAATCGGCCATTTTGCCAGGCCCTGGTTTTTTAAGAGTCGCGGTGAATTGCGGAGTTGCAATCGGCGCGGGCAAGTGCTTGGTTAGAACCGCTATGAAAACCATCGTTGTTGCAGTAGATTTCTCAAACGCCACCCCGGGGGTGCTGGCAATGGCCAGTGAATTGGCAAAAGCATTCGGCGCGCAATTGCGTCTGTTCCACGTCGTCGAACCGGAACCCAGCTACACGGCCTACGGCTTCACCCCCGACGAGTTCCCGGCCCTCCACGCGTATCAGGATGAAGCGAAACGCCGGGCGGCCGCCAAACTGGAAGAATTGCTGGCCAAGGTGAAACCCGGACTTCCGGGTGCGACCTCACAGATTGCGGAAGGTAGCCCGCTCCACGCGTTGCTCGACTACATCAAGGAAAGCGGCGCGGATTTCGTCGTCCTGGGTTCGCACGGCCACGGGGTCATCGCCTCCCTGTTGTTAGGCAGCGTGGCCGAGGGCATGGTGCGCAAAGCCGCGGTTCCCACGCTGATCGTTCCCGCGCCCGCCGAGACTCCATAATCCCAATAGGAAAGAAGTAGTTGACGAAACGATCACTTCACTCCGCACATGAGCCGCTTGAGCCACGGGACGCACATGAGCAGCACAAGTGTGGCGCCGCCGACCCAGAGGGATTGATTGAGGAAGAACTTTGCCAGCAGATGGCCGTCGGTGGCGGTGAATTCGCCTGACATCACGCCGGCGAGTTTGTTGCCCAGCGCGGCGGCAAGGAACCAGATGCCCATCACCAGGCCTAGCAGCTTTTGCGGTGCAAGCTTGGTCATGGTCGAGAGGCCCACCGGACTGAGGCAGAGTTCGCCGAGCGTTTGCAGGAAAAACAACCCGACGATCCAGAGCGGGCTGACTTTGCCTGCAACCGTGAGTCTGGCGGCCGGGACCATCAGCAAGAAGGACAGACCGAGGAATGCCAGACCGAGGGTGAATTTGAGCGGCGAGGACGGCTGCTTGTCACCAAGGCGCACCCATAGCCACGCGAAGACCGGAGCGAGCAGGATCACAAAGAGCGAGTTGACGGACTGGAACCATGCCGAGGGAAACTTGTAACCGAGGATCTCGGTGCGCGTGAGTTGGTCGCCGAACAGCGAGATGGTGGAACCGGCTTGCTCGAAGAATGCCATGAACACCAGCGCCGCGAGCGAGAATACCAGCACCGCCGCGATGCGCTTCGCATCCAGGCTGGCACGAAAACCAAACCAGCCGATGGCCAGCACGGGCAGCACGATGTAACCGTAACGAAGCCATTCGAAATTTTTGTTCGTGTCCGAAAGGTACACAAACGCGAACAAGACCGCCGCGCCGGCCAGAACCAACGCGAGCCTGCCCCACGGACGCCGGATGTTAGGATCGGGCGCACAGCCGACGTGCGCGATACGTTTGGCGGACACCAGATAGACGATCAGGCCGACGGTCATGCCCACTCCGGCGGCGGCAAATCCCCAGTGCCATGAATGCGCTGGGTCCCATCCCCAGCCTCGCAGCAGGCCCTTGAATTGGTCGCTTTGCGCGAGCCAACCGGTGATGAGCGGCGCGGCGAAAGCCCCGAGGTTGATGCCCATATAGAAAATCGAGAATCCGGCGTCTCGGCGGACATCGCCAGCCTTGTAGAGACTGCCGACCATGGTGCTGATGTTGGGTTTGAGCAGGCCGGTGCCCACGGCGATGAGCACGAGGCCGAGGAAGAACGCGGATTCCGAACGCAGCGCGAGCGTGAAATGGCCACAGGCGATGATGATGCCGCCTACCAGCACGGAACGCCGCGCGCCGAGGAAGTTATCGGCGAGGAAACCACCCGGGATCGAGAGCATGTAAACACTCATCGTGTAGGTGCCGTAAATCATGCCGGCGCGGAGGTTGTCGTAAGCAAGGCCGCCCATGGCAACAGGCGCGACCATGAAGAGCATCAGCAAGGCCCGCATGCCGTAATAGGAGAAGCGTTCCCACAGTTCGGTGAAGAATAGCGGATAGAGTCCGCGTGGATGGTTGGAATGGATCATGGTTGGGGTGCGTCGCTAAGGCCGAGTTGTCCGCGCACGAGTTCGGGCAGGAACTTGAGCGGAATGGAACCGCTCGCCAGCACGGCCGCGTGGTAACGGCCGAGGTCGAATGAGTCGCCGAGTTCGCGTTGCACTTGTTGCCGCAGGCGGTAGTGTCCCATGCGGCCGGTGAAGTAGGTCGAGAGTTGCACGGACGATTGTTTGGCGCGGATGACTTTCAAACGCGCCTCGCCCTCCGCTTGGAAGGATTGGTTGACGAGCAGATCCATCGCTTCCGCGTCGGACATGGATTGGCAGTGCATGCGGTGGTCGAGGATCGCGTTGGCCACGGCACGCAGATAGAACTTGAGTTGAGTTAGCCGCAACGCGAGGTCGCCGTCGCCGTATCCCTGGTCGAGCATCATCTGCTCGGTATAGACGGCCCAGCCTTCGATGAAGGCGCCGGAACCGAGCACCTTGCGGATGAGCGAGGGATTGCGATTCGCATATTCCAGCTGCACATAGTGGCCCGGATACGCTTCGTGGATGGTGAGGATCTGGAGCATGGAGCGGTTGTATTCCGCGAAGTAACTTTGCACGCGTGCCGCGTCCCAATCCTGCGGCGGCGGGCTGACGGCATAAAAGCCCACGGCGCCTGTGTCGAGCGGTGGCGGGGAATTCATATAGGCGGTGGAGTTGCCGCGTTGGAATCCGGGCATCTCGATCACGCGGCAAAGATCCGGCTGCGGCAGGCGGACAAGATCACGCCCGGCGATGAATTTCCTGACGCGCTCCACCGCGTCACGCACGTCGTCCACGAGTGTGGCGCTGGTGCTGTGATCCTGCGCGATGTGTTGCAATACGCGTTCGATCGTGTTCTGGCGGCCGGCGGCATCATCGGCCGGCAACGCCACATGCGGATAACACCCGCTCCAAAGCTGGCGCGCGATGACATACATGTCGTTGCGGACGCGCGGTAATTCCACCTGCGCGTCCGCATAAACCTGATCCGCCGTGAGGCCCGCATCGAGTTCCAACTCCAGTTTGCGCGCGAATTTCTCTTTACCGATGCGCCAATCGCCGTTGGCGCGGGACCGCAAATCCTGTTCGAGAAAATTCTGGTAATCCTTGAGCGCGGGTAGGATTCCAGCAGCGGCGGCTTTGAGCGCGGCAAGCTGATTGGTGTCGCCCGCGATTTCAAAAAGATCGCTTTCGTAGAAGCTGATAGCACCATGGTTTTGTTGGATGGCCGTCTCGACACAAACCTTAGGCGGGTTCTGGAGATTGGTTCGTGCGGCGGCAAGGACGGTGGGCACCTGATGGATGCGAGCGATGGCATTGGAGACATTCTCCTCCCGTGGCAGCGATGATTGGGCAAGCAGGTCATACACGGCACCGCTAATGTAGTGGCTGTATGCGCGCGGATCCGTGACAAACGGATCGAAGTTTTCCGCCAGCCAGATTCTCTTTTGGAGATCGTGCTCGAGGATGTCGTAATCCATCTGGTCCGCGCGGGTCAGCGCGGCGCGATTCACCCGTTGGGGCAAGGCGGCGAGAGTGGCGCGGGTCAGCGCCGTCCAACGGGCGCGGGCGGCAGGCGTGAGGTCATCGAGCAGGGCATCGTGGCGATGCTCGCCGAGCGCGGTGGCGTTGACCGGGCGGAGCCGGAAGGAGGCGTCAAGATGTTCGCGGAAAAATTCGGCAAGCATGGTGTCGGAAGTATGCGCTGCCAGCAGTGCGGGGCTCAAGAAGATTATGGTGCTGGCAACGAGGGATTTCATGCGCTCTCCGTAAGGGTGTGTAGCAACAGACTACGAAATTACCAAGCAGAACTTGCACCGCTCTTGGAGCAGGTGAAAAAAGGCACTGCCGGGCTTTCATGGGGGGGCGTGCATCGGGGGGCGGAAAAAAGCGATCATAGGGGTTGCGCGAGGGAGCAGAAACGGATAGTCTCGTGACCATTACAAATAACCCCCTCACTCCCAATCCCCGATCACCACCTTGGTTTTCGCAGACGCGGCCATCCCAAAAGCAATTCCTAGCAATCATTTCCAAATGAACAATACCGCGGGTAATGAACCAACGACTCCGGGTCCCACAAATAGCGCGGCGGCCACGCCCGCACAGCCCGACAAAGCGGCTTCGGCGCTGTCCAAACGCAGCCTGGAAAAAGGGCGGCAAAACAAATCGCAGATCGTGTTTTACAGCTATCCAAAATACCTGTACACTTGGCCGGTGATTTTCCTGGCGGTGTTTTTGCCGCTGCTCGGCGATCTGGTCAGCCCGAACGTCGGGGGTTGGATCTTCGTGATTACATTACTGACCGTGTTGATGGCCATTGGTTTTGACCTCAGCAGGAATCTAGCAATATCCTGGGGTGTCACCATCATCGCCAGCGTGTTTTGTATATTATGGCTCAAGGACGCCAAGAACGTGAATTTCTTCAGTGAAATAGGCCTTCATCTGGCATCCAAGAATCCAGCCATCTCACGCGACTTCCAATATCTTTTCGCGCTGCTCGGCGGGATCCTATATCTCATCATGTTCATCGATGTGCACATCAATCAGCGGTGGCGCATCAGTCACAACGAGATTGAGCATTTCGCCATGCTGAGCAAGGATGACTCGCTCGGACGCGGAGCCAAACGCATCATTACGAGCTATCCTGATTTCCTGGAATTGTTGCTTTGCGGCGCTGGCACCATTCAAATCTACAGCGCCCAAGGCGGAACCCTGCTGCGCAGCATTCCCAACGTCCCATGGCTGTTCTTCCGCAGCGCGAAAATCAGTCGGATCTTGGAATCGACCGAGGTCTCCGCCGCGAGCGGCGAGGAAGAAGACGACCCACGCGAAGGCCAGGCAGCCCATGAGGAACTCGGTGACGGCCGCGGCGGGTAGGCCATTGGCGTTAGCGGACTGGAGCGGGATCAAGGCTGTGGCCAACTCCTCACCGAGGCCACCATCAAGCAATCAATCAGTCTATCTGCGCCAGATCCGCTAGGACACACCGCACCTTGGGATTGCCGGATAATTCGGCAAATCCCAGTCCATTGCGACCGGCGGGGCTGCCGTGGGTGACTGGATCAAACAGCCTCGGCGAGGAGTTTTTCCCCTTTGCGGATGGTGGCGGGACTCAGTTTGCCGTCCACTCGCTTCGAACCGTCGATCAGGGCCTTGAGTTCCGCCAGGGTTTTCTCGGCTGCCGCGAGGGATTTCTTGGCGCTGCCGAATTTCTTGTCCGGAAAGTAGCGGGTGAAGGAGGTTCCGGTCCGGCTGAGGGAGAGCCGCCAGCCTTCAAACGCTGCGGTTTCGTAGTTGAAGCGTGTCAGATTTTTTTTTGATTTCATGCGGTGGTCTTGCGGTTCGATTCAATGTTACACCTCATGGCCGGGAAATCCAGTGATTTTTTTCATGGGTGCAAGCAATCACAGATCGTTAGCTTTGGCCGCCTCACAAGTCACAGCTCATGGCAGGAATTCCGGAGAATCAGGATTCCAGACCGCTGGAAGCGCGGTTCCGGGTGAAGCATGGACCCGCGGTCAAAGATGGGGCAGGTCGAGGATGGCACTGCGATTGGTTCCGCCATTGCTTCAAAGCACGCTGCCGCCCTTGACCTTTTCCAACGGAGTCCAAAATGTCTGAAACTGATATGTTTCTGCGCGGGATGGAGTATGGTAGGGCCGATGCGATTCATGGTCTTACTCGGTGTCTGGCTCCTGCCTTCCCTGCTGCCTGCGGAAAGCGGCGGGAAGAATCCCTTGAACATCGAATTGATTTCCGAGATGCGGAGCATCCGCGCGGGGAGTTCATTTTGCCTCGGGTTGCACCTGCGGCATCCGGCCGGGAGCCATACGTATTGGAAGCATCCCGGGGTCGTCGGTCTGGCGACGCAGGTCGAATGGGAATTGCCGCCGGGATTTACCGCGGGAGAAATCCAGTGGCCGGCACCCGCAGTGGTCAAGATGGCGGATTACCAGGCGCAAGGCTATCAGGGAGAAACCCTGGTGATCATACCGCTCACGGCACCGGCTTATCTAACAACAAAGACGGTGGTCCTAACCGCCAGGGTTTCATGGATGTGCTGCGGCAACACCTGCCACCCTGCCGCGAGGATTCCCTTCTCGGTGACTCTGCCGGTGGCCGCCGCCGCGGAACCGGACCCTGTAACCCGGCCGTTGTTTGCGAAATTCCGCGCGCAGGTCCCCCGCCGCGACCCGGCGTGGCAGGCCGCAGCCCGCCGCGAGCAGGACCGGATCGTCCTCACCCTGCAAGCACCCGGACCCATCCCGGCGCGGTCCGACGCGGATGGGATCCATTTCTTCACCGCCGACGGCCAGGTGGACTCCAATCAGAAACAACAGGTCGATATTCTATCCGACGGCAGGATACGGATGAAATTGGCTCTGGCGGAAAACGCGCCGCCGCACGCCGCCACACTGCCCGGCGTGGTGGTGTTGCCCGGCGGCTGCCAGGGTGACGGCCTGCCATTCCAACTGGAAATCAATCCCGGATACTGATTCCGATCACTTGTCCGGGTTGGCCTTGAGGTAGGCGGCAACGTCCTTGGTGACGACCAGCTTGCCCCGCATGACCGACCAGTGGCCGGGAAAGGTGCAGACAAACTCATACACTCCTGCCACCTCCGGTGCTGTTAGGTCGAGCGTTTCTTTCTGTCCGGGCTCCAGCAATTTGGACGCCGCAATGACGCGCGGGTCGTTGTCAGGGAGATAGGCGCGGCCCTGGCCGTCGAGTTTGCCAGGTGGTTGGGTTTGCACGGATAGCGCGACGGCCTGCGAGGTACCGGGCTGGACGAAGACCAGGTTGTGCGCCATCGCATCCGGGTTTTCAAAGATCACTTGGAAGGGCTTGCCAGCTTCTACAACCAAGCGGGTGGTGTCGTAGCGCAGTTGCTCGCGCACGGCTTTGATCACGAAGCCATTCACCCGCAGATCGCCAAGCTCCTTGCGTGCGGCAGCCGCGCGCGCAGGCGGTAACAGCGCGGCGAAGTCGTTCGCCACTTGAATCACTTCGATATAATCTTGCGCGGTGCGGTTGGCAGCCGGCACCTTGCGTGCCCATGCGACCAGTGCTTCGGCGGCCGGACCGGCTTGTGTGTTAGACCAAGCACTGCGCGGCAGTTGTTGGATCGCCTTGACGGCCGCGGGGATCTGCTGGTCCTGCTGAATCAACGCCAGCAAGCCCGCGAAAACCTGTTGTGGCTCTTTGCCGATGGCCGCCAGCGCCCGGATGGCGGCGGCACGCACGCCGTCACTATCAGCTTGGGGCGAGGGCGAGGCAAGCATGGGCATCACCTTGTCGAAAGCCGTGCCCCGCAACGCCGGGTCGGCGACCCTCACGAGCGCATCGAGGAAATCGGCGAGCGCAGCGGGGGACTTCGCCGCCTCCATCCATGCGGGTTCAATGCTCCCGTCCGCCGCAATCAGGGCGGCGATGGCGCACTGGCGAAGGAGCGCCGCGTGGGGAGCCGTGGTCAATTGCTGCAACGCGGGGCGGGACGCCTTGAGATCGCCGGCGGGTTGCAGCAACATCAGCCGGCAAAGATCCTCGAAGGGAGCACCCGCGCGTTGCGCCATGGGAGCAAACACCGTGAGCAGGGCCGCCACGGGCGTGACGTTTTTCAACTTCGCCAACTCGCTCAAGGCTTCCGTCCGCTGCGTGAGAGTGGCTTCCGGGCCGGCGAGCAATTCTGTTAGGTCGTCACCCGCCGGGGACTGGCGGTGGGCAAGGGCCTCTTGCATCCACGGTGCGAGTTGGCGCAGCGTCTCCTTCGTACAGTAGTCAATATAGTAATCCGTCGCTTGCTTTTGCACGGTGAGCGCCACGTCCACGGCTTCCCATTGGCGGTAGAAGCTGGCCACCCGGACCGCTTCGAGCCGCACCCGCGGGGCCTCGTCCGTGGCTGCGATTTTCAACAACTCGAGGCCGTCGGGCACCCGGTCGCGCCAATAGCCGAGCACCCGAATGCCTTGGGCGCGGGCGCGGGGGTCCGGTGATTTCAGGATCCGCTTGAGCAACTCGAGATCGACCACGTTATGCCATTGGTGGACCCACAACGCTTCGAGCATGTGGTGTTCGAAGGCCGGATCCTTGGGGTCGAGACGGCTGACCCACGCTCGCACCCCGCGCATCACTTCCTTCGAGTCATGCTTGCCAAGCTCGATCTTGGCCCGCATGCGCACGTCATTCTCCGGCTCCCGCAGTAGCTCTAGCAAATCTGCCGGCGGTGCGCCGGCGATTTTTTTCGGCACCAGCAAGGGACGGCCCTCGTAGGTGATGCGATAGATGCGGCCATGCTGGTGGTCGCGGTTAGGATCGCGCAAGTGATGCTGGAGATGACCGATGAGCATCTGCGACCAATCCATGAAATAGAGCGAGCCATCCGGGGCGACGGCCATGCCCGAGGGGCGGAAATTCGGGGCTTTGGCGACGTCGGCGGAGACCAGGTCCTCCAGGGTTTCACCTTTGATGCCGGATCCTTCCGCGGTGAGTTTGGCCCGGAAGATCCCTTGCATGCTGATCACGTTGGCGTTGAGGAACTCGCCTTGCCAGTCATCGGGAAAATGGCGGCTGCTCAGGATCGCGGTGCCGGGACAGGGCCGCGACGGACGGTTCCAGAATTGTTGCATGCCGGGATGGGCACCGTCGTCGAGGTGACCGCTCATGGCAGGACCGAAAAAGTTTTCGTTGCCGGTGGCGTCGGTGATCAAGTCGTTGCCCCAATAATCGAAGACCCGCCCGTGGGGATTGGCGAAACCATAAGGTGCGTGGCGCATGAATTTCCCGGTGTTCGGTTCATAGCGATAGATTGCGCCGTCGGAGTTGCGGACCGGCCCGTTGAAGGTTTCCACGTTGCTGCGGAGAAAAACGCCGTCACTCAGATAGACCGCGCCGCCCGGTTCCAGGCACATCGAATTGGTCTCGTGGTGGGAATCCGCGGCATCGAGGCCGTGGAGCACGCGCTCCCGTTGGTCGGCCTTGCCGTCGCCGTCGGTGTCGCGCAGGAACCATAGATCGGGCGATTGCATCACTAACACCCCATCCTTGTAAAACTGGAAACCGGTCGGGCAATTCAGGCCATCGGCGAAGGTGGTGATCTTGGCGGCCTTGCCGGTCTTCGGATCGAGGTCGATAACTAACAATTTGTCAAACACCTTGGTGGTCGGCGTGGTCTCCGGATAGTTCGGCCAGACGGCAACCCACAGGCGACCTTGGGGATCGAAGTTCATCTGCACCGGATTGACCAACTCCGGGAAAGTCTCCTCGGATGCGACCAGTTCGGCCTTGCACCCCGCGGCCAGCTTGAGGTGTTGGAGTGTCTCCTCGCCGCTGAGATAGCGCGGTTCGTCCTTGCGGTTGGGCGGGACGGATGCCACCGGCGGCAAGTTGTCGTCGGTGACCTTGAGGTCGCCACCTTGGGCCACCGCCCAGACCCGCCGGTCGCGGTTGGCGGTCTTGACGTCGCGTTGGGCCATTTCCTGGCCCATCGTGACGGCATTGGTGACGCCCTCGTAGCTACCGCGCGAACGATCACCATAGATATTGAACTGGTCCACCGTGCGATAGCGATGATGCCACTCGGTGTTCTTCTCCAGCACTGCGGCACGGATTTTCGCGACCCGCGGATCACCGCCAGGCGGCGGCTCGGTGCCGAAGATCGCCTTGAACTGGATCGGCGCGAGCTGGCGGTCACCCTCTTCAGTTAGATGGATGCCGTTGATCGTGAGGGGTGATTTGGCCTTCGCGAACAGCTCGCGCGAGGGCGTGAACAGGTCGACAAAGGGCACTCCTTTGGCCTTGGCCACCTCGGCCATCGCGGTGGTGTAAAGGGCGAGCTTGGCATTGTTCTCCTCGCCAGTGGAAAACCCCGGGCTCTTCAGGTTCTCATGGGCGATGGGCGAAAACAGCACCAGCCGCGGGGCGCTCTGGCCGTTGTATTTCGCCGCCAGTTGGGCGTCGAGGTAAGCCCCCAGGTCGCCCTTGAACTTTGCCAGCCCCTCCGCCCCCCGGAACGACTCGTTGAATCCCCAGTAGGCGAAGATCACGTCCGCCCCAAAGTCGGTGCCGGCATGATAGACCACGCCCGGCTTTACCGTGGTATCCCCTTTTTTCATCGCAAGGAAATATTCGCTCGGCGGAACATCCGCCGAGCGCGGGTGGAGATTGATTTCGTCGGCCGAAAACGCCAGGTTGCGGATCGTTAGATCGGCCGCGGGAAATGCCCTGTGAATCAGCGCTTCCAGCCACCCGTGGTGCTGCTGGCGCTCGCCCAACCCGCTGCCCACGATGGCAAGGTGATCACCCTTGCGGAGTTGCACCAGCGGCTCGGCGGCACTGGCCGGACCAACCCGCGCGAGCAACAAGCAGAGGATTCCTAGATGAAGTGCCGATTTGAATGCCATGGGATTGATGTGTTTTTTTGCTGGATAGTGCGTTGAATCAAGGGCCGGCCACAGGACACGAACCTGCCCACTATGGACCCGTCCCAAGGAATCCGCCAGCCCTGATACGTCAAATAAATCGTTTTATTTCCTGATTGTGGCGGGGGCCGGGTGGGGACGCGTGGCCAGGTGCTGGCGGGTTGCGTGCCGGGGTTGCAGGCGTGCGGGGATGATTTCGCGCAGAAGTTTCTTGATGAAATCGTGGCCATCCTGCGGTATGAGCAGGGCGCACGATCCTCCACCGCGGTCCATCCGGCCTGCTGGATGGTGACGTGCTGGTCCTAACGCCCCGCTCTGGTCAAACTTGCAGAAAGCCGTTATAACACAGCAATCCTCCCGATGAAAACACTCCTCACCGCCGCCTCCCTCCTGGCCATGGTGCAAGCCGCCCTGCCCGCTGCTGAGGCGGATTGGGTCAACTACCCCGGCGGCGAGGGCCCGGGCAAGGGCAAGCACATCGTGTTGCTCGCGGGCGACGAGGAGTATCGCTCCGAGGATGGTCTGCCGATGTTAGGGAAAATCCTGTCCCAGCGCCATGGTTTTGATTGCACGGTGTTGTTCTCGGTTTCCGCCGAGGGCCTGATCGATCCGAACGCCGGTGCCAGCCTCAGCCACCCCGAGGCCCTGGATTCGGCCGATGCGATCGTGATGTTGCTGCGTTTCCGCAAGTGGCCGGACGCAACGATGAAGCGCTTCGACGCAGCGATCCGCCGCGGCGTGCCGGTGATTGCCCTGCGCACCAGCACCCACGCGTTCCAACTGCCCGACTCGAGCGCGTTCAGGGAATATAACAGTTTTGGCAAACGCGTGCTCGGCGAGCAATGGGTCAACCACTGGGGTGCGCACAAATCGGAAGCCACCCGCGGAATCATCGAAGCCGCGAATGCCAGTGATCCGGTCCTGCGCGGAGTGAGCGGGGTGTTCGGCAATTCCGATGTCTATGAGGCGGCCCCGCCTGCAGATGCCAGGATCCTGCTGCGCGGCCAGGTGCTCAAAGGCATGAACCCGGGCGACGGCCCGGCCGGCTATTCCAAAAAACGGGCGGATGGCACCGAGCAACCGGTCAACGAGCCGATGATGCCGGTGGCGTGGACCCGCGAAGTCAACCATGCGGCCGGCCAAACCAACAGGATTCTCTGCACTACGATGGGTGCCGCGACCGATCTCTCGAACGAGGGTCTGCGGCGCCTGGTGGTCAACGGGGTGTTCTGGGGCTTGGGACTGGAGGTGCCGGCCAAGGCCGACGTCAGCACCATCGGGACCTACGACCCGCTGCTTTACGGTTTCGATGGCTACCGCAAGAACGTCAAACCCTCGTCCCACAACCTGGACGCCAAACCGCAGTGAAGACACCCGCGCCCGCGCCTTTTCCTAACAACAAACATCCCCATGCACATCACCCTAAAACCTAACATCCGGCTCGGTGTGGTGCCTACCCATCTCCGCTTCGTCGGCGGACTTGTTCCCGATGACAGCGGCAAATATCCGCGCGATGCCGCGGGCGTGATCCGGGTGGTCTCAGGCATGAGGGAACTCTGCGCCATTTCGCCGGTGAAGTTCAGTTGCGTGCAGGTCTCGTTCTTCCCGGGAACCGCCCCGGCGGAAATCGATGAACTCGTCGCCGGGCTCAAGGCGCTCGGCCTCGAAGTGGACTTCATCCTCATGGTCGGCGGCGTCAATCCGATGAATCCGGCGGACGAGGATGCCGTCGTCGCGCAATTGTTGCCCAACCTCAAGGCGGCCATTGCCCATGGCGCCCGCTACGTTTCCTCCACCTCCATCGAGGAATGGATGAGCACCCAGGAATCCCGCCGCGACGGCGCGCAACTCGAGGCCGCCATCGCCCAAAACGTCAAAGTCCACCTCCGCGCCTATGCCGAGGCGGGGCTGGCGGACTCATCTGTGGAAAACTGGCACATCGAATTTCTCCGGCCCGGCGAGTTCAAGACTTTCACCGATCTGGAGCGCGGCTGGGCGTTCGTGAGCGCCGCCAACAAGGCCCTCGGTAAAAAATTCTTCCAACAATTGGTCGATGCCGCCCATTGCGGGGATTCGGGTCTAACCATCGAGGCCAACGCGGCGCTCATCGCCCGCATCGCCGCCGCGGATGAACTCGGGATCTTCCATGCTTCCGCCAAAACCACCCGCGGCTGCCTGTCCACCGACGACGGATGGATCGGCGCGCTGCTCACGGCCATGGCCCAAACCGGCAACTTGCGCCAGGTTTTCGTCGAACTCTTCGACCACGCCGATCCGGCGCTGGAAAGGCTCCGCACCCTCGAACCGGGTCACGGCATCGACACCCGCGATGGCCGGAGCTACAACGAAGTCGTCGCCGACGGTTTGGCCGATATCGCCCGCCGCCTCAACAACCTTGCCGCCCGCGGCATCCTCAAGACCTGTAGTCTTTCATTCCCACAGTCAAGCACCTGACAATGTCCTGGATTGCCACCTTGAAAGACCTGAGGCATGCTGTCCTTCCGGCACGCCGAACAGCCCTGCTGAAGGGCGGCGCCGAGGGCAAGAACGTCGGCGACGTCATGATGCGCCACACCGCCGAAAGACTCATCACGTCCCTTGGCTTTCAGCGAATCCAGCGAGTGGGTCACGGTGACAGTCCTGCCGTCGGGTCCCGCGTGGCCGGCTCCATTGACGCGATCTTTGTTCTTGGAAGCATCCAGTATTCAGACGCGTGGTCGACCCCGACTCTCCTCGAACGCCTTGAGCGATCCATACGTGTTCATCAGCAGTTTCCCAGAGCGAAGGTTGTGTTTCTTCCCTCGACCTGGGGCGCCTTCGAGCCACAGCATAAGGACGCGCTGGCAAGATTGGTCGCAGGCGCGACGGTGCTCGTCCGTGACAGGTTCTCCGCTGAGAGCATCAACGGGCTTCTCGGCTATACCATTGCAGAATACTGTCCTGATCTGGCCTTCGTCTACCCAACAGCAAGTGCCGATCTGGCTCAACCGCTTCTCGCACGGACGCTGAAGGACCTGAGCAAGCCGCTCATGGGCATCATTCCCAATCAGAGGTGCGTCGAAAAAGGTGTGACCCCGCTGCAGCGTCCGCAAGACTACATCGACTTTCTCGCACGATCGCGAGACTTCGCCATCAGCCATGGTTTCAACGTGGTAGGCATTTCGCACATGCTCAACACGGATCGTGACGTGGCGCTCATGCGCGATCTGGGAGTCGAATGCATCACGGCGAATGACGCCACGCTCATTCGATCAATCATTGCCAACCTAACCGTGTGCATCTGCAGCAGATACCATGGGTTGGTGAGTTGCCTGTCCCATGGAACACCGGTGCTCGCCCTTGGATGGCATCACAAGTATCGCAATTTGATGAATGACATGGAGCTGGGAGCTCATCATCTGTCTGTTGCAGAACTTCCTCTAGACCCTGCACCGCTGCTTGACAGGTTGTATGAGAATCACCGGGAGGTGCGCCAGACGATTGTGCGCAAAGTGGCGGCAGCGCAACAACTCATTAGCGCCAAAACAGCAGCTCTGAAAGGCTCATGACTGCCAACATTTGGCTTTGGATCAGCTTCAACGCCTTCGTCCTCATCATGCTCGCGCTCGACCTGGGCGTGTTTCACCGCAAGGCGCATGTCGTCACCTTCAAGGAATCCATCGCCTGGACGGTGGCATGGATCACTCTGGCGCTCAAGATCGGTCTCGGCGGCGTTCTCTCATTCGTCGGCGTGAAGATGCTGCTCGCCCACTCGGCTTGGAAAATCGACACCCACATCTCGTTGGGCGTGATCGTCCTGGTGCTCGCCGCCTCGGTGGTGGCCTCGCTGGTGTGGCCGAAGAATTCGCGGTGCTGACACCTTGGGCCTCATTATTTGGCCTTGCGTTTTCGCCAATCTCGCTAGGTTGCCTATTCGGAGCGCGTCCGTTCAACCATCCCCCCGCTCATTACCACGCCATGAAACGCCCCAAAATGTCCATTCTGCTGCTCGTCGTTGTGCCTATCGCTATCGGTGCCTTCTTGTTTGTCAGCACCTCCCGCGCGGCGACAGAAACTCCTGATTACAAAGTCATTCGCACCGACGCGAAGTTTGAGATCCGCGACTACCCGGCGCTCACCATAGCCACCACGCCCATGGAAGGTGCCGGCATGAACGGTAGCTTCGGCCACTTGTTCCGCTTCATCACCGGCAGCAATGACGGGGCACAAAAGATCGAGATGACCTCGCCGGTTCTGATCGATACCTCCAAGGACAAGAAAACCATGAGCTTCATCATGCCCAAAACGGCTGTGGAGAAAGGCATCCCGAAACCGGTTGGCGACAACGTGACGCTGGGTAAAGTCGCGGCGGCGCGCTTTGCGGTGCTGCGCTTCGGTGGCATGCGCACGGTGGAAAACGAGCAAGCCGCCATCGAAAAACTCAAGGCATGGCTCACCGAGCAGAAGTTGACCGGGAAAGGCGATCCGCTCTTTGCCTACTATGATCCACCGTGGACGCCCGTCTTCTTGCGCCGCAATGAAGTCTTGATCCGCCTGGGAAAAAGTTCGGACTGAGCCCGCCACTCGATTCCCGCACCTTGCTAGTAGTCGCTTCCGGCACCGGAATTCCAACAGATCTCCATGGCCAACACTCCGCTCGTCCTTGTCACCGGCGCGCCACCGGTTACATTGGCGGTCGACTGGTGCCGCGCTTGCTAGTGTAGGCCGTCTTACAGAAAGCACTTTAAGCGTTTTGATTTTCGATTGATGATTGTTGATTTTTGAATGCCGATTGGATGTTGGATGGCCGTTTCGACACTTCAACAATCAAAAATCATCAATCGGCAATCATCAATCAAAGAGGTTTCTCAATAATTGGCAATCTGCTTGACGGCCTACACTAGACGCCGGCCTCCGGCGGTGGCTGGTGCCGGTACCCGTCCTGACGCCAAAACTCTCATCTTATTGGGTCCACTTCGTCACCCAGGCCGCGCCCCCCTGCAAAAATCCCCCATGATGGTTTGCCAGACGCCAAGATGCGGGCATACTCCCGGGTATGGACGCGCCGCCGGCCAACCCTCTCTACCACCAATGGCTTGCCGTGGCGGCGGCTCGCGGCACGGAGATTGCGGTGCGCGAGTTGGCCGACGGACGTGAGTGGTCGTTTGCCAGGTTGCGGGACGTGGCGCACCAAGGGCCGCCAAGCCCGGCTGTGCTGCATTCGACGGCCCGCGGTGTCGGCTTGCTGTTTGACGTGTTGAAAACCTGGCGCGATGGCACAGTGTTGATGGCCGATGATGGGTCCGGCATGGCTCCGCCGCCACGCGAGGTGTTAGGCCGTGAGTGTTGCCATTTGAAGATCACCTCCGGATCCACCGGGGTGCCATGTTACGTGATGTTTCAGGCCGGGCAACTGGCGGCGGATGCGGCGCAAATCGTGGCCACCATGGGGTTGCGCGCGGACTGGCCGAATCTGGGGGTGATTTCCATGGCGCATTCCTATGGTTTTTCCAACCTGGTGCTGCCCTTGTTGCTGCATGGAATGCCCTTGTGGTTGTTAGAAAACCCGCTGCCCGAAACCCTGCGCCAAGCCCTGCGCACCGACCGGTCGCTCACCTTGCCCGCGGTGCCCGCCATGTGGCAGGCATGGGAGCGCGTGGGCTTGGATTTCACACCCATCCGGTTGGCCATCTCCGCTGGCGCGCCCTTGGCCGTGGCGCTCGAAACCGCTGTGTTTGCGCGCAGCGGCTTGAAAATCCACAATTTTTACGGCAGCAGCGAATGCGGCGGCATCGCCTATGATCGGTCGGATTCGCCGCGGTCTCACACCACCCTCGCCGGAACGCCGATGGCGGGAGTAACCGTCGCGATTGACCCGGATACGGCTTGCTTGAGAATCACCTCCGCCGCGGTGGCAGATGGGTATGTGGATGCGAACCCATCACCGGACGCCACTGGCAACCCCGGCGGCGGGACTTGGTTGTCACAGGATCTGGCCCGGTTAGACGAGCACGGCGCGGTGCATTTGCTAGGACGAGCCGGAGAATTCATCAGTGTGGCCGGCCACAAAATCGCCCCGGTGGTCATTGAGGACATCCTGCAACGGGTGCCCGGAGTGCGCGGATGCGTGGTCTTCGGCGTGCCAAGCCCGAATGCCATGCGCGTCGAGGAGTTGGTGGCCTGCGTGAACTTGGAGCCCGGCACCCCCTTGAACCTCCTCAAAAACGCCCTCACGGACTTGCCCTCCACCTATTTGCCCCGCCATTGGTGGCTTTGCGACGAACTTCAGCCCAATGCCCGCGGCAAGGTCCCCCGCAGCCGCTGGCGGGATCAATGGCTCGCACAACCATCCGGGCCTAGCAACCAGGCTGCCGCCCTCCCTGCCACAGCCACAACGCTGTGATCGACAATGTCACGCGCTGAGCGCAATGTCACCCGCATGGATCGCCTGATCGACCCACCCGTGGCGCCCGGCCCGACGCGCCCGTGGGCGGCGAAACTGGCGCTGCGCATCCGTAGTTATGCGCTACTCAAGACAACCGGCATCTGCGCCTTCATGTGGGTCTTCTTCCTCGGCTACTTCCACCTGTTGCGGCATCCGGTGCATCCGGTCACCATCATGCCGCTGACCGCGCTCGACCGCTTAGTCCCGTTCCAACCCCTGGCGCTGGTGGCCTACGTGTCGCTCTGGTTATACATCGGCGTCGCTCCCGGGCTGTTGCTTACCTTGCGTGATCTCATCTCCTACGGCCTGTGGATCGCCGCCCTCTGCCTAACCGGCCTGGCCTGCTTCTATGCTTGGCCGACTGCGGTGCCACCGCTAGCGCTGGACGTCTCGGGCCACTCGGGATTCGCCATGCTCCAGGACGTGGACGCCGCCGGCAACGCCTGCCCTTCACTGCATGTGGCCACCGCGATGTTCACCGCAATCTGGGTTGACCATCTGCTGCGCCATGTGCAGGCCCCGCCCGTCCTGCGCGTGCTCAATGGCGGCTGGTTCGCGGCCATCGCATACTCAACCCTGGCGACCAAGCAGCACGTGGCGCTCGACGCCCTGGCCGGCACCCTGCTCGGCATCGCCTTCGCGCTGCCGGCGCTGCGTTGGCGCCCGCGGCTTGCTCCAGCGCCGGAGCCCTGAGCGGCGTTCCGGATCTCCTTTCAATCTATCACCCGATACCGCATTCAATTTGATATGAGACGGGATGACTCATTGGAGTCATATTGGATTGCCGCCCCTGGCCAGACGCCAGAGCAACAATGGCAGGCGCAGCATAAGCCCACAACACAAGCGGATATGCATCCACATCAGCAGGGTGTTATCGCGCAGGTAACGGAAATGCGACACCCCACCCTCGTGTGCTGTTAGATAGCGCACTGGTGTCGGAAGCACCGCAATCGGCACCCCGGCCCACGCCAGCCGCACCGCGATCTCGGGATCAAAATCGAAACGCCGCGCCCATGAGGTGGAGGCAAACGCGGCCAACAGCGGCACCAGCGGATAGACGCGCATCCCAAACAGCGAATCCCCGAGACCCCAGCCCAGGGTTTCCACCGCAGCCATGATGTTAGAAACCTTGCGCCCCTGGATCCGCAGCGCCGGAGCTTCCGGTCCGAATTCCGGGACACCAAACACCGCCGCCCCGCCATGGGCTTCGGCCAGTTGAACAAAACGTGGAATGCACTCCGCCGAATGCTGGCCATCCGCGTCCATGGTCAGGAGATGGGTGAATCCCGCAGCCTGGGCCAGTTTGGCGCCATGCAGGACCGCCGCGCCCTTGCCTTGATTGGCCGGCAATTCCAAGACCCGCAGCCGAGGGTGGCCATTGGCCAGCACGTTGACTGCCGCGGCACTGTCATCGCGGCTGCCGTCAATGACCACCCACACATCCGGCCAATGCGCCAGCACCCCTTGTACCGTGCGTGTCACCAAGCACGCGCCGCTGTTATAGGATGGAATCAGCACCAAAAGCTTCATTCAAGGAAATTGAGGTAACATGTCCGCAGACGATCATTGAAATCACTCACGGATTCGTCAATGCCACAGATCAGCGGTTCCCCCACACACATGCGCAGGTGGGTTTTTTTGCGCGGCAACCGCCAAACCGGCCAACCTTTTGATAGATAATCACTGTCGGTCCGAACCATCACCGGCCAGACTGGAACCTGCGAGTGTTTGGCCACCAACCCCATGCTGCCTTGCAGCGGATTGAGGACACCCTCGTGTTTGCGGGTGCGCGTCCCTTCGGGAAAAAACAACACGCGTCCACCCGCACCCAGCGTTTCCACGGCGTGTTTCACCATGCGGATCGCCGGCGCGTTCGGAATCAACCCGGCCAGCATCGCGCCACCGCAAAACAACGGGTTGTGGATCAGGTCGGCTTTGAAAATACAGGTCATCGGGTCCAACTTGCTCATTAAAAACACCACATCCCACATCGCCGGATGATTGGGCGCCACTATATATCCGCCCGCCTGTTGCCGCAGTCTCTCAAATCCGCTATAGTCACACTCCGCGATGCCGAAAGCGCCAAGAATATGCACATACCCGGTGAACGCCCGCTTCAGCCAGCACTGGCCAAGTCTTTGAATGTCTGGATGCCACCGCATGGGCAACAGCAACACCCCCATGACCAAAAAAATCAGCGCGCCGACTGACCAGAAGAGGAGGCTCGTCAAGGTCACCAGTGTCAACCGCACCATCCCCAATCGATCCTCCGTCATGATTTGGCATCAGGGTTGACGACCATCCCGGGAATCGCCCCTTGCGGGCCACCACTAAGGCGTTGCATCAGTTCCACATATTCCCACATGTTGGCTCCCTTGCCCCGGCGACGGAGTTTGGCCAAAGTTTCCACAAACGCCGCCGGTGGATCGCCCACGGCCCAGTTGCTGGCACTTTGCCGCACCTGCTTGAGCCGGCTGTGAATGCCGTCCACCGTCAGCGGCGGTTCGAGATAAAACCGCGGCTCCAACAGATAATCGCCGGCCATCTCAGCCGGTTGGCACCTGGTCACCAACTGCCACAACGGGGTGCCTGGATAGACCCGCATGCCGATGGTGGCGAAGTACAAGGCGCTGGGCAGGGTGGCCGCCCGCGCAATGGTTTCTTCCATGGTATCAGGCGTCTCGCCCGGGCCACCGAAGATGATGAAATGGGTGTAGCGGATTTTCAATGCGTCGGCCAATTCGCTGGCCCGCTGGATTTCCCCAAAATCAAAACTCTTGCCATATCGCCGCAGTACCGGATCGGAAAAACTATCCGAGCCAAACTCGATGTGATTGAGTCCGGCACGTTGCATCAACTCCAGCAACTCGCGGGTGATGCCCTTGCGAGGCCGCAGAAAACACTCCCAATTGAGCTTCACGCCAGCCCGCAGGATGGCCTCGCATACCGCCACCACATGGCTGTTGCTGGTGTTGAACACCGAATCCACCATAAACACCTGCCGCGCTCCGGCTGACACCATCCGCCCCAATTCCTCCGCCACCTCCTCAGCCGCGCGAAACCGGCTGCGTGAACCCTCAATCAAGGGATAGGTGCAGTAACAACATTTCAACGGGCACCCCCGCTGCGTCTGCAATCCCATGGGCGAGCCTTCCCGGGCATATGCTAACAATCTACCCGGATCATGGTAGGGTGTTCCGGCAATACCCACCCCGCCCTTTGCCCCGGGCACCGTCACCGTGGCGCCCCCGGCATTGCGGAACATCAACCCGCCAATTTCACCCAAAGCCCCGCCGCCGCCGCGCAAGGCACCCACCAGCCTGCGGATCGCCGTCTCACCTTCGCCCACAATCCCGAACTCCACGCCAGATAGATGATAGATCTCCTCTGGGAAAATTGAAAACCCGCTGCCACCCAAAATCAGCGGCGCCGCCGTCACCGCGCGTAATTTTGCCACACAGGCGAGCAAATCACCGGTGAACGAACGCGGATTGTGCGCTTGCGCGTTGTCAATATTGCGCATCGAGATGCCGATGAAATCCGGTCCAAACCTCAGCACAGCCTGCTCCATGGAATCCCCCGGCGGCACGACATCCCAAACTTCGGTCACATGCCCGTCCTGTCGCAAGGCTCCCTCAATATAGGCCAGACCGATCGGATAGACCGGATACGGTTGATCGTAGGTGTTGAAATTCACCAACAAAATCCTGGCTGGCGATGCTTGTTCCGGCTTCACGCGATGATGGTTTCCTTCGGTTTGAGCGACCCGCCACCCACGCAGACCGCGCCCACCGCAGCCCATACCAGCGACAACGAAAATCCTGTCAGCGAGAGGGCCACCGAGGAGGCGGGCGACACGCCATACCAATTGCCTAACAGCGACTGGAACGCCTGTTCCCGCAGGCCGAGCCCGGCGATGGTCACCGGCAATGCGGCCACGCCATCCGCGATGGCAATCACCCCGGCAAAGCCCGCCATCGGCAGTGCCACCCCGTAGGCCCGCGCCGCACAATAATAGATGCCGCAATACGCGATCCACTTTGGCACCGAGCGCCAGACCGCGGTCCCGAAGCCGAGCCACGTCGCCCGGTCCGCAAGCACCCGCAAAATCTCCAGGTGAAACCGCCGGAATTTCCAACTCACCAAAGCGATAGCCGCCACCGAGACCGCTGCGACACCGACCACCAGCCAGGCTCCGGGGGGGGTCACCACCGGCATGGTGCCGTGCGCCAGCACCGCCACCAGCACCATCAGCACGACGCACGGCAGCGCGCTGGTATGATCCAGCGCCAATGATGATAGAACCCTGCCATGGCGCCCGGGCAGATGGTTTCCTATCAGCACCACTTTGGCGAGATCGGTGCCCAGTGCGCCAAACGAAAAGAATCCCGCCGCCGCTGCCGCCAAGGTGACTTTCAACAGCCTTCCCAACGGAACATCCATGCCCAGCGCTTGCAAACACGCCTGCCACCGCCACGCACCGAGTCCCAGTGAGAGCCCCGCACATAGCAAGCCGCCTAGCAGCCAGAAGGGATTCATGCGCCGCAACTCCGGCCCCAGTTGTCCAAGCTCAGGACGTGTTAGAATCCATGCCAGCAAGCCGGCGCTCACCAACCAGCGGAGCAGCCATGTGAGCCGGGTTCTTGCGGTCATTGCAGCAATCCTCTGGCTTGGGGTTCACCGCCAGCCCATCATGCCAGCGCACGGATCGCCTCGCCGATGGTGGTTACATTCCTCAATATCTCTTTGGCGGCGTTGCCCTCTGAGATTTTCAAACCAAAGTTTTTTTCCAAGGCAATCACCAGTTGCAACGCATCGACCGAATCCAGACCCAGTCCCTCGGGGCCGAAAATTGGCGTTTCATCGCCGATTTCTTCAGGTTGGACCTGAAGCATCAACTCTTCCACCATCACATTTTTGATACGGTCATGCAGATCGTCGCTCATGGGATATTCGTGATTCATTGCGCACACTTTGCGCACGACAGGATGGTTTGCCCCGTTCCCCAAGGCAATCATTTCCTCGCGTTAATAAATCCCGCCATCCAGTTTGAGCACGGCCCCGGTGGTATAGGCGGCATCCGCCCCGGCCAAATACAGCACGGCAGCCGCCACCTCCTCGGGTCGTCCCAAACGCCGGGCGGGCACCCGTTTGGCCAACTCGTCCACTTGGGCGGCATCCTGCGCGAGATCCGCAGTCATCACATAGCCCGGGCAAATCGCATTCACCGTCACGCCCGCTCGCGCCACCTCCTTGGCCAGGGATTGGCTTAATGCCACCACGCCGGCCTTGGCCGCGGCATAGTTCGTCTGCCCCGCCGGCGCAAGCAGGGCGCTGAGCGAGGCAATGTTGATGATCCGGCCGTGGTGTTGCGCCAGCATCGGCCGCACCACTGCACGGCAGCCCAAAAACGTGCCGGTCAGATGGCTGGCCAACACCTCATGCCAATCATCCAGTGGCATCGTCGCCAACAACGAATCGCGGTGTCGACCGGCATTGTTGACCAGCACATCGATCCGTCCGCAGTCATCGAGAACCCGCCGCACCGCAGCGGTCCATGACTCGGCATCCGTGACTTCCAGAGTGACCAGTTCGCAACGTCCCGCAAACTCAACCGCTAATTGCTCCGCCCCCGCCCGCGCGGCACGGCAACCAAGATAAACTTTCGCCCCGGTCCAGCGTTGCAAAAACATCCGGCCACAGGCCAAGCCAATGCTGCCGTTGGCACCGGAGATCAACACCGAACTCATTTCAGCAGGTTCATTCATGCGCGATCTATCATATGTTCATTGGGGGTGGGGGGGCGGCGGCACCACCGCGCGGTCCGCCGCCGTCATCCGCTTGGGCTCGCGAAAGTCCATCGTCTGGCTGCCACCATCGCCCTGCAGCACCCGCATTTGCACCAGGCGCAGTTCCACGGTATTGAATGTGAGTTCGATCTGCTTCAAATCTTTCCGCACACTCGGCGATTTCGGTTCAAGTATCACACTCGCCAACAGTTTCGTTGCCGCAGGTGTGGTGATCAGGAAATCCTTCAGCAACCCAGCCCCGGTTGGCTTTTGGCCGCCCAGAAAATCCATCCACAAGCGCATGCCGCGGTGGTTCGGATTAAGTTTCTTCCATTGGTTTTCTCCCGCTTCCCAACTTTGCAGGGTGGCGCCGTCATACACCAGCACTGAGGTCGCGGGGGTGCCGGTTTCCCAACGGAAGCGGCCATCGGCATAGCTCCAAAACCGCCCGGGCGCTTGCACCGGTTGCTTTAAGGCTGGCAGGGACTTGGTGATACTGAACTCCACCCGCAGGTCAGGCGCATTCTTTTGCGCAACAAGCCAATCGCGGAAAAATCCCGGCAACCCGGCACCCGCCGGTTCCGCCAACGCGCAAGCATGCCCGCCTATGACGAAAGTCAATGTGAGGATGAACTTATTCACAAAATCGAAAGCGGAGTTAGCGCCGGCCACTATGGATGGCAAGACCAATCAAGAAAACCGTCATGTTACTCTGTTCAATGAAATCACCTGTAAAATCGTGCAAGGAGCCAGGGGGAATGTCAGGCGCGATAACCGCGTTGGCGGATATGGAGATATGGATGGAGATATGGATTACTCGATTCTCTTTTGCAAATCCCGCGCACTCCACAGCGTTCCCGCCGCCGCCGCTCCTTGACCCCGCCACTTCCGTGCGCCGTCCTTGCGCTTGTCACCGAATCGATCCCGGCACAAGCGGAACACCTCATCCACAAATCCCCGGCTCCCGATCACCGCGCCATCCGTGAAATATCTCACCCGGCACCGCA